>ENA-OPXH01000388-OPXH01000388.1-human-gut-metagenome-genome-assembly--contig:-NODE-388-length-40813-cov-3.174542_pt1 | contig 40813 bp, 30 predicted proteins | sample MGYA00241521_ERZ502034 | MGnify/ENA primary metagenome ERZ502034 (study PRJEB25962, sample SAMEA2042103) | human gut metagenome | biome: human gut; feature: human-associated habitat; material: faeces... | reverse complement strand
CGGCGGCATCGCCATTATGGAGCGAGCCGAAATGCCTGATCACCCCGCATGTGGCGGGCGGCAACCACTTGGAGTCCACCGAACGGCGCATCATCGCCATCGCATTGGACAACGTGCGCTGCTACGCCAACGGACAATCGCTCGACAACCGCATGCCTCTCAAGGGCTGACGTTCATTAAAAGTGGGTATCCGCTCCTTCGGTCGTCGGCTGAATGGCCCGAATCGGACGGCCTCCGAGATGAACTCTGAAACGAACCACATGAGGAGGTCTATCTGGTCTGAAGGCACATGCACCGCGCCCGGAATACGTCACAAAAACGGGCAAACCCGTATGATGGCAGCCATGGGGAGAAAGGCGGGAGATATGACATTGGACAAATGGCAGCGGATGACCGAGTGGTTCATGACCGCATTGGCGTTGGTGTTCCTGTTCGCGTATTCGTGGGAAGTGCTGGCGAGAACGCATATCGTATTGTGCGAAACGGTGATCAACATCATCTGGATGGCGTTCATCGTCGACTACGTCGTTTCGATTCTGCTGGCGAAGGACAAGAAAGCCTGGTTCAAAGAGAATCTGCTGATGCTGGTGTCCATCGCCTTGCCCATCTTCAGACCATTGAGGCTGCTGCGATTGGTGGCGGTGCTCAACGTGCTCAACCGTACCGGTGGCATGGCGGTGCGTGGGCGCATCACACTGTACACATGCTGCAGCGTGACATTACTGATGTATATCGGCGCCCTTGCCGAATTGGATGTGGAACGTGGGGTTCCAGGCGCTTCCATCACCGATTTCGGCGAGGCGATATGGTGGTCGTTCGTGACCGTCACCACAGTCGGCTATGGCGATTTGTCTCCGGTGACATGGCAGGGAAGATGCATCGCCATCGGGCTGATGATAACCGGCGTGGCCCTGATTGGCATCGTCACCGCGACGCTGGCTTCATGGATCGTCGACCGTGTTCGTGACGAGACCGACAAGCGTGCGGATGAGGCGGAATCGGAAACGGAACAGTTGCGCCACAATGTGCGGGAACTGACGGACACCGTCAACCAGCTGCGCGATGATATCGCACAGCTGCGCAGGTTATAGCGGTTCTCATGACTGCACTGCGGAAATACGGAAAATGCTGAGGCATAGGAAAAGCGCCAGATTATCATCTGGCGCTTTTCCTATGCCTCAGCACCATACGTCTCGCAACCGGAAGGTGGAGACACTGCATTGGATTTATTCGCAGGCGACTCCGTCATGGTCGCGATCCAGTTGTGAACGGTAGCCCGGCTGGCCCTGGTAGATAGGCGCGGCGCCAGCGGCTCGTGCCGCGGTGCAGTTCTGGTAGTAGACATCCTGCTGTGGCGCTGGCTGGGGCGCGGGAGCTGGAGCCGGAGCGGGTTCGGGCGCAGGTGCCTGTGTCGTTTGCTGATTCTGCTGGGCCTGCTCAGCTGATTGTTCGGTCTGCTGTTCGGTCTGCGTCTGTTCTGTCTGCTCGGATTCGGTGGTCTTCTCGACTGTAGAATCCTTGACTCCCGTGTAATCGGGCACGGTCTGCGTCGGGCAGGAGGACAATACCTTGGATATGGCCTCTTTCTCGGCCTGCGTGATCCACAGCGAATATTTGTGCTTCACACCAATCTGACGTGCCACATATTCGCAACGGAACCCCTTGTTGGACGGCAGCCACGTGGCCGCATCGCCATCGGACTTCTTCTGGTTGGCACGCCCCTGCACGGCCAGCAGATTGTACGGATCGTTCGCCAATGCGGTGCGGCGCTCCTCGCTGAGCTTCTGCGCGCCCTTCTGCCACGCATCGCTCAACGCCACCACATGGTCGATCTGCACCGCGGTGGAAGTCTTCTTGCCCTTCTTGAACTTGATGTCCTTGCCAGTGTATGGATCATGCAGTTTTCCGGACTTCACCACGCAATTGTGCGTACGCCACTTGTGCCTCACGCCGGTCAGATCGCGGTTGAGGATATCATTGCGGGTGTCGCAGCCGTTGTGGTCCACGTCGGCCCACGCCTTGCCGAATTGAGTGCGCTTGTACCCGGTTTTCGGCGCGCGGCCCTTGACCTCCAACGAATCCAACACCTCCGTGGCGGACGTGCCGGCCCCGGTGCCATCCGTCGGCTCGTCCGCATACGCCGAACCGACCGGCAGTCCGATGGCCAGACTTGCAGCCAGCAATCCGGACAAAACAACCATCATCGAACCATGGCGACGCATGATACGCTCCTCACCCTAAAACCCCTCAAGTAGTACAAGAATATCCCCGGAACGAATTCGAATCGCTTATTTACGGCAGATTTTTCGGCATGCCGAAACCAGTATTTCGCATCCGTCAAGACGTATGGCAAGAATCGGCCGTATGACCAACAGCATCACAGCAATCAAACCGGAACGTCTCGCACAATACGCCAAAGACTTCAACGCCGACCGGGCCAACCTTGTGGCCGCCAACGCCGCGGTGTCCTCGGGCGTGTTCGAAGCCGCCACCGACTACAAAGGCCAGCGCGCGCTGCCACGCGACTTCTCCATCGAACTGAAACAGGGGTCCATCACCAACCAGCGCCGATCCGGCCGCTGCTGGATGTTCGCATCCCTCAACACCCTGCGTTACGAGCTCATGCACCAGTGGGGACTCGACGATTTCGAATTCTCCGAAACCTACCTGTTCTTCTGGGATGCGATGGAAAAATCCAACACGTATCTCGAAAACGTGTTCGCCACGCTCGACGAGCCGACCGACAGCCGTCTGTTCCAGGAGATCAACTACGGGCCGGCCGATGACGGCGGTTGGTGGCAGATGTTCGCCGCCCTTGTAGACAAGTATGGTCTCGTGCCGAAGAGCGCCTACCCGGAATCCGCCAATTCCAAGGACTCCGACGCGTTCAAACAATACCTCAACAGCAGGCTGCGCCAGTTCGCCGCCGACCTGCGCGAACGTTACGCAGCCGGCGCCACGGTCGATGAACTGCGCGCGGTCAAGGACGACGACATGTCCACCGTGTACCGCATGTGCGCCATCTCGTTGGGCGAGCCGCCGGAGAAGTTCGACTTCCTGGCCCGCGTGAGCGACGATGACAAGAAGGACGATAAGAAAAGCGGCGAAGACGAGGACGACAAGCCGAAAACCGGCAAGGACGAGCGCAGACAGATCCGCGAAACCGGCATCACGCCGATGGAATTCTACAAGAAGTACGTGCCGGTGGACGTCGACAATCTGGTGACGTTGTGCAACGTGCCGATGGCGTCCCGTCCGTTCAACAAGCGTTACCGCATCCGCTACACCGCCAATGTGGCCGAAGCGGGGGATATGGAATTCGTCAACGTGCCGCTCGACGTGTTCAAAAAGGCCGCGGTCGACCAGATTAGCGCCGGACACCCGATCTGGTTCGCCTGCGACTGCACCCAGTTCTCGCTGCGTGCGGCCGGCTATTTCGACTGCGACAGCGTGCGCGTGGACCAGCTGTTCGGCACCGATTTCGACTTCGACAAGGCGCACGGCCTCGAATACGGCGACAGTCCAAGCAACCATGCCATGACCCTCACCGGCGTGAACCTTGACGAGCAAGGCAAGCCGAACCGCTGGAAAGTGGAGAACAGCTGGGGCAAAGACAACGGCGAAGACGGCTACTACGTGGCCTCCGACAAGTGGTTCGACCGCTATGTGACCGAAATCATCATCCGCAAGGAATACCTCGACGACGCCACCCGAGCGCTGCTCGAAACCGAGCCGGTGGAACTCGACCCATGGCAGCCGCTGACCAAACGCTGCCGCTGACGCAACACGGGCGATAACATGCCGCGGTCCGGATCGGGCCGCGGCTTTTGCTGTTCCATCGCGCTGGTATGGTTGCATGAGAACAAACGTACGAACGATGGGGGTTCAGGTGGCGGACACTCTGGCATGGCTTTCCGACGAGCTGCGCAGCGAATGCAGCCAGCCGGTACTGCAGCGCGCCCGCGGCATCGCCAACCAATGGCGTTCCAAAATGGAGGACCTGCATTGCCTGAACGACACCGCATCCAACCGCATCACCCTGTATGCCACCATACGGGGCACCACCTCACCCTCCAGCCGTTACGAAGTGCAAGCCACGCTTGATTTCGCCGACGAGCTGTTTCTGGCACGCTACTGCTCCTGCCCGGCATTCAGCGGTTCGCAGCGCGGCTACGGTTCCTACCGGACCTTCGACTACCACAACAGTCCGAAATACCGCAGCTTCGACGATGACGTCGACTACGATTACGTCGACGACTACGACGATTTCGGCTCCGGCAGCACGTACGGCCACGTCAACGATGATGACGACTCGGCTTCCTCCACCAGCCGCCGGTACACCGGCATGTGCAAGCACGTAGCCGCCATGCTGCTGCTGTTCCTGCAGCAGCCGGAACGATTCCGGGGATTCCACGCCGCAGCCGCAACACCCCGGGCCCTCGCCGACTACATGCGCTCCCTCGATGCGAAAAGCAACAACGCCGGCGAGAACGCCCAACTCGACGTGCTGAAACGAATCATCAACGCGAAAAGCCGATTGATCGAGGAACAACGTGGCGCCTCCGGACAGGGAGCCGCCAAACCGAAACGCAAATCAAGCGCGCCGGTCGACGTCAAACCGGGAAGCGTGTACCTCGAGCCCACGCTGATCAACGGCCATGACGCCCTGCGCCTGTCCCTGCGCATCGGATGCGGCGACGCCGACTATGCGCTCAAAAACATCTCAAGATTCGTGGCCGACATGCGGACGGGAACATACGAGTCATATGGCAAAAAACTCGCGTTCACCCACACTCCGGACATGCTCGACCCCTTCTCGCTGAAGCTATACCGCTTCCTGCAGCAGGTGATCGCATCCAGAACGGCGGCCCAACTGCAAAACGGATACTATTACGGCGAAGCGGTACGCATCGACCGTGAACTCGTCCTCACCGATTGGGAGGCATGCGACTTGCTCGACCTGTTCCACGCCGTGACACAGGACGAATACAAGGAACACGAGTCGAAGGCCCGCGGTTTCCTGCGCACGTCGGACGGTGACGGGCTGAGACGATTGCTTATCGAGGATTTCCAACGCACCAAGAAATCCGGGCCAAGCCGCATCCACATGGCCAACGAAGGAGGCGAACCGTTCGGCCTTGACATTGTCGAAGGCGACCCCACCTTCACGTTCAAGGCGTCCTACGTGCATGAGGGCACCGCGTCGGGCGTGCGCATCACATCGAACCAAAGCATCTCCGATGTCATCAACGGACGCAACGGCTTCTACGTTTTCAGCCGCGAACGTCCCGACGATTCCACGGAGACGGACAGGATAGGCATCGACGGGCTCTTCCGCTGCACCGATAAACTGCGCCCGGCATTGCAGGTGCTGCCTGACCTGTGTTCCGACGATCCGGACGGCGTGTTCATCGCCGAAAACGACTGGCCCATGTTCGCCCGAACCATCGTGCCGAAACTCACCGAAGCGGGCATCGGATTCGACATTCCGCAGGAAGTGACCGAAGCGGTGGGAACCGAATGCCGGATCGAATTCTATCTGGACCGCGATTTGTACGGCATCACCTGCGAAGCGGTGGCGAAATACGGCGACTTCACCTTCCAACTGGTGCCGACGGCCAAGGAGCTACGCGGCGTGATCAACCCCGATTCGCGTTCGAAGGCCTCGCTGGTCAAACGCGACCTGTCACGGGAATCGTTCGCCGTGCAGGTGGTCCGTCAGCTCTGCCCGACATGGAGCTCCATCGACGTGGCACGCGTCAAAGAAGAGGACGAGCAGGCTATCCTGCTCATGCTCACCGACGGCGTGCAGATCCTCAAATCGGTGGGCCAGGTCTTCTCCACGGCGGCATTCGATGGCATGATGCAGCCCAACCCGCCATCGGTGAAGGTCGGCTTGTCCATCGACTCGAACCTCGTTGAAATCTCACCGATCGCCGACGAGGTGCCGATGAACGAAGTCGGCGCGCTGCTTGACTCCTACCGCAGAAAACGCCGCTACCATCGGCTCAAAAACGGCACGTTCGTGGATTTGAAGGAAGCCGACCTGCATGAGCTCGACCAAGTGTCCACGGACCTCGACCTGAGTGAAAAACAGCTCGACTCCGGCATCATCAAAATCCCCGGATACCAAGCGTTCCTGCTGGACGCGCAGGTCGATGACGAGGACAAGAGCGCCTCGTTCGTGGACTATGTCAACGATGTGAAGATCGTCGATCCGAAACGTTATGAGGTGCCCGAACGGCTCAAAACCGTGCTCCGCCCATATCAGGTGGAGGGCTTCCAATGGCTGTCCACCCTGTGGGACAAGGGCTTCGGCGGCATCCTCGCCGACGAGATGGGCCTCGGCAAATCCGTGCAGCTGCTCTCGCTCATCGAAGCGCGCAAAGGAAACGGTCCGTCACTCATCGTCTGCCCGGCATCGCTCGTCTACAACTGGGCCGCGGAATGCGAGAAATTCGCGGGCGATCTGACGGTGGAGGTCATCGCCGGTACGAAAGCGCAGCGACGCAAGGCCATCGCGACGGTGGCCGCGCAATCGCAGGAGAACGACGGTGCTACGACGAATGGCACCACGACGTACGACGGCACCGACGTGGTGATCACCTCCTACGATCTGCTGCGTCGCGACGTGGACGATTACGCAGCCTGCCATTTCGCGCTGATGGCGCTCGACGAGGCGCAATACATCAAAAACCACGCCACAAAGGTGGCCAAATCGGTCAAACAGGTCACGGCCGACCATCGCTTCGCTCTGACCGGCACGCCAATCGAAAACCGGTTGAGCGAACTGTGGAGCATTTTCGACTTCCTCATGCCCGGACTGCTCGGCACCTATACGAAATTCCGCGAAAAATACGAGCAGCCGATCATGGCTCCCGGCCCGGAACATTCCGTCATGGCCGACAAACTGCAGGCATTGGTGGGACTGTTCATCAAACGCCGTCTGAAAAAAGACGTGCTCACCGACCTGCCCGACAAATTCGAGAACGTGCTCACCGTCAAACTGGAAGGGGAGCAGCGCAAACTGTACGCCGCACACGAACAGCGGCTACGCGCCACGCTCACCAAGGCGTCGGACGCCGACTTCAACACCAAGAAGATCCGCATCCTCGCCGAATTCACCTTGCTGCGCGAAATCTGCTGCGATCCAAGACTCGTATACGCCGACGCGAAGAACGCCTCCGCCAAACTCGACGCCATCGCCGAACTCGTGGCCACATGCATGGGCGAAGGCAAAAAGGTCCTCGTGTTCTCGCAATTCACCTCGTTCCTCGAACTCATCGGCGCCAGACTCGCCGAACAAGGCGTGGAATACTACACCATCACCGGCGAGACGCCGAAGAAACGCCGTGTGGAACTGGTCGACGAATTCAACGGCAACGACGTGCCCGTATTCCTCATCTCGCTCAAAGCCGGCAACACGGGCCTGAACCTCGTGGGCGCGTCCGTGGTGGTGCACGCCGATCCATGGTGGAACGCCGCCGCGCAGAACCAGGCAACCGACCGCGCGCACCGTATCGGCCAAACCCAGGACGTGAACGTATACCAGATCGTGGCCAAAGACACCATCGAGGAACGCATTCTGAAACTGCAGGAAAAGAAAAACGAGCTGGCGCGCCAATTCACCGACGGCACCGCATCCGGCGGCGTCGGCACGCTCAGCAAGGACGATCTGCTCGGCCTGCTGTCATAACATGCCCGCTGTCGCGGCGTGCGCAGACTGCGTTCCGAATCGCAAGACGAAAACGGAACGCAGGTTGCGCATATCGCATGGCGGGCGTATATATGGACAAGCAAGTTTCAGGGAAGGTGAAAATCCTTACTGGCGGTAACGGCACGACCGGCATTCATAACGGCCCCATACCGAAGCCCGCGACCCGCGAAAGCGGCTGATCCGGTGAGAATCCGGGGCCAACGGTTACAGTCCGGATGGAAGAAACGGAGCTCAACATGAGTGTATCCTCTCCTAGCAATACCTCCAATACCGCAGCTGATCAGGCCGCAGACAAACCGATGACCCGTCCGGACAACGCGCACTCCACAGGCGTCGCCGACTCCGGCCGCTGGTCCACCAAACGCATCGCCATGTACGCGCTGTTCGTGGCGCTGTCCATGGCCGTCAGCTTCATCGAATTCCCGATCATCCCAGGCGTGCAGTGGCTCAAATACGACCCATCCGGCATCGTCTGCCTCGTCGCGGGCTTCGCGTTCGGACCGGCCGCAGCCGTCATCGTCAGCGTGCTCGGCTTCGTGCCGCACCTGTTCACCAACCCATGGGGCACCCTGATGGCCGTGCTCGTGGCATTGGCCCTGTCCGTGCCGGCATCGCTCATCTACAAAAAGAACAAGACGCGCAAGGGCGCGCTGATCGGCATCATCGTCGGCGCTGTCGTGGCGCTCGCCGTCGCCATCGTCGGCAACATCATCGTCACGCCGTTCTACGCGCACATGACCACCGCGCAGGTCGTGGCGCTTATAGTGCCGGCGCTCCTGCCGTTCAACGCGTTGAAGTTCACCATCCACGGCGTGGTCACGTTCCTGATCTACAAGCCGATCTCCAACCTGCTGAACCGTTGAGCTTCGTTTGTTCCCATTGAAATGAACATGGAGGGACCGTCCGCATCCACCGGAGGGTTCCTCCGTCTTGTTTTCCCCGAGAATTCCATGCAGTGCTGGTGAAGGAAGATTTTATGGTTACGACCAATGCGCCGATCATAACGCTACGCGATGTGCGATTCACCTATGATGGCGGCGCGACATGGGCGCTTGACGGTGTGAGCCTTGACATCCGCCGTGGCGAACGCATCTGTCTGACGGGGCCGAACGGTTCGGGCAAATCCACGCTGTCACGTGTCATCGCCGGACTGGTGGCTCCCGATGAGGGATATGTCGCATTGTCAGGCAATGTGGTGTTCGACGAGTCCGGCGCGCACGCCGACGAGTATCGAACCGCCCGTTGCGGCATAGGCGCGGTGTTCCAGCATCCCGAAGACCAAATCGTCACCACCGTCACCGAAGACGACGTGGCGTTCGGACCGGAGAATCTTGCGATTGAGCATGATGAGATCGGCCTGCGCATCTCCGGTTCGCTGGACGCCGTGGATATGAGCGACTATCGCGCTTCCGATCCGACGCGCATGAGCGGCGGCCAACAACAACGCATCGCCATCGCCGGCATGCTGGCGATGGATTCCGACGTGCTCGTGCTCGACGAGCCGACCGCCATGCTCGACCCGCAAGGGCGCGCCGACATCATGCGGGTGCTGGACGAACTCCAGGACCGCGGCACCACCATCATTCTCGTCACGCACCATGCGGACGAGTTGGAACATGCCGACCGTGTGATTCAGCTGGAAGCAGGCCACATCGTAGGCGATGGCCCTGCCGACGAGCGGCTTCGGATGCCGGTTCAATCGGTGGGCCTGCCGAAACGCATTGATGATGAGTCCGCCGAAACGCTCATCGAAGCACGCGACATATCGTATCGTTACGTGGACGCCGAACGTGACGTGTTCAACCACCTGTCGTTCAGCATCGGCAAAGGCGAGACAGTGGCGTTGATGGGACGCAATGGCGCCGGCAAAACCACATTGGCGCGCATGCTGTGCGCGTTGGAGAAACCCACGACAGGCTCGATCGTCATCGACGGCATCGCCGTGGCCACTGCGAAGGCGAACGGCGGAACGAAGCCCCTCAATCGCAAAAACCGTACGAGGCTGCGCCATACGGTCGGCTACGTCATGCAGCATCCGGAACGGCAGCTGTTCGCCGACACCGTGGCCGAAGACGTCGCATACGGGCCTTCCAACCTGGGATTGGATACGTCCGAGGCGATGGAACGCGCCATGCAGGCCATGCGGCTGCTGCATATCGAACATCTGCGAGACCGTTCGCCGTTCGACCTGTCGGGCGGCCAGCAGCGACTGGTGGCGATCGCCGGCGTGATTGCATGCGAGCCGAAAGCGTTGATTCTGGACGAGCCGACCGCAGGTCTTGACGAGGAGGCCGCCGCACGCGTGCACGGGCTCATCCACGGGCTCAAATCACGCGGCGTGACCATACTGCTCATCTCGCATTCGCAGGATGAAGTGGACGAGCTTGCCGACCGTACCATCATATTGGGCAAGCCGGCGAAACGTGCGGACTCTAAGGAATCCACGGAATCCACAGTGAAAGCCACCTGCGAAGAGGAGCCGGATGCGGAACCATCCGTGGACGCCGCCGGCTCGGACACCGCGACCGTGGGGGAGCGGCGGACCCTGTTGGAACGCCTCGATCCGCGCGTGGGCATGCTGTCCGCATTGGCGCTCATGTTCTCCGCGTTCGCCATCGGCTCATTCTGGCAATTGCTGCTTGCCGTGGTGTTCACCGGCGTGATCGCCGCGGCCGGACGCATCAATGTAGGCCGATTGGCCGCTTCCGTGCGTGTGTTCCTGGCATTGTTCGTTTTCTGCGGCCTGCTGAACATCTTCTTCGTGCGCACCGGCACCACGGTGGCGAGCCTCGGGCCGATTCCCATCACCGATGACGGCATCCGCATCGCCCTACTCTACGCATGTCGGTTCGCCGTGGTCATCGTCATCGGAGCGATGTTCCTTGCCTCCACCACACCGACCGCCATGACCGACGCGTTCGAATCGCTGCTGTCACCGTTCGCCAGATTCGGTCTGCACACGCAGGAGACGGCATTGGTGATGAGCCTCGCCCTGCGTTTCCTACCGACGCTTGGTGTGGAAACGAAAGCAATCATCGACGCGCAGTCGGCGCGCGGCGGGAGCGTCGAAACAGGTTCGTTCGTAGTACGCATCAAAGCGATGGTGGCGGTCGTCGTGCCGGTCTTCGCCGCAGCCATCCGCCACGCCGACAACCTGAGCCTCGCCTTGGACGCGCGCTGCTATGAGGAAGGTGCGACGCGCACGCATTGGCGTGTCATGCGCGTCACCGGCATGGACGTGGCCGTGGCGATCGTGGTGCTCGTCTATCTCGTCGCACTGGTCGTGCTGGGCGTGCTGTTATGACCGGTGCGTTGCGGGCGGATGGGCAAATACCGTCCTCACGCTAGGCTTGAGCGGGTATTTGTAGATAGGAATGGAACACATATGGCACTTACCAAAAAGCAGGTCAAGCAGCTGCGCGGCCTGGCCACCAAACTCAATCCGCTCATCCAGGTCGGCAAGAACGATCTGAGCGAAAACGCCGTCAAACAGGCGGACGAGACCATCGAGAAGCGCGAGCTCATCAAATGCTCCGTGCTCGACGGTTCCGGTCTGACCGCCAAGGAGGCCGGCGAAGGTCTCGCCGAACAGCTTGGCGCGGAACTCGTGCAGGTCATCGGCAACCGTTTCGTGCTCTACCGTCGTTCCCAGCGTGACGACGTGGAGCACATTCGTCTCGTGCGCGAATAGCGAGCCGAACGTTATATGAGAAGCGGCCCGCCCTCCGGAACCAATCGGAAGGCGGGCCGCTTCATATGGAAATAAACAATCGGAAGAGAGCGTGCCGGAGAATCAGCTCTCCTGATCCCATTCGGGCTTCCACGTGTACTGCATGTCGTACGCGCTGGACCAGAACATGTACTCGTTCTCAACGCCGGTCACAAAAATATCGACCAGCTCCTGCTTACGTTCCTCGCTCACCTCGGCGGCGAGTTTTTCGATATGCTCGATCAGCCAAGCCGAACCCTGCCAGAACTCGTCGGTCTTGTACATGTCCACCCAGCTCTTGTACTGGTTCACATCGAGCGTGTCGGCGAATTCATGGGCAAGACGATATCCGTAATCCGCATACACCCAGGCGCAGGGGAGCACGGCCACGAGAATGTCGAGGATGTCCTTGCCATAGGCGATGGAAAGGATGTTCGACGTGTACGCGCGGGCGAACGCCGACTGGCGCACGTTGTTCATCTGCTCGTCGGTGATGCCGTAGCTGGCCAGATACGTGCGGTGCACGGTCGACTCCACATTCAACGCGCCGTTCTGCACGTTGAGCATGAACGCCATGATCTCAGGATCGTCTGTTTTGGCCAGTCCCAAAGCATGCACTCTGGCGTAGTCGTTAAGATAACGGAAATCCTGCAGCAGATAGAACGCGAACTTCTCGCGCGGCAGAGTGCCTTCGCCCAGTTCGCGGATGAACGGCTGCCTGTAGCCTTCCTCCCATACGAGGTCGGCGGCTTTGCGCAGCCGCTGCGCGAATGGGGGAAGATTGGTTCGCGTGACGCCCTTCGAAGCGTCGAACGCGGAATCGGAATTGGTTACGGAAATCACATCAGCCATATGGCCATGCCTCCCTACGCTGGTGTCAACCATCAGGTTCAAAGGGTTCGGACGTCCACGCCCATCTCAATCCGTCATACGGATTCCCCTGCATACGCGGTTCATTATGGCAAACAAGTTCGTGCCGTGCAAGGTTCTGTCCATATTTGTCGCGGATTATGCCCGTGCTCGGCTCCATATCGAACATGGCCGATGTGTGGTTGAGGGCCGGTGCAAGAATGGAACGTATGACTGAAAAGCAAGTTGCGAAGAAGACCATCGAAAAGCTGGCTATCGTCGTGGTGACCTACAAGCGCCAGCAGCTGCTCGCCACCCTGTTCGAATCCATCGAGAAGCTTACCGTCGCCCCGTGGCGCATCATCGTCGTGGACAACGAGCACAGCGACAAGACCCATGGCATGGTCGAAGAATTCAGCGCCAAACTCACCGCGCAGTGGGGCACCACCGTGGCCGACCTGTCCGGCAACGAGAACCGCGTGGTCTACGCGCCGCAGACCGACAACCTCGGTGGTGCGGGCGGTTTCTCCGCAGGCGTGAAGAAGGCGTACGAGCTGGGTGCCGAATGGTTCTGGGTCATGGACGACGACGTCGCCGTCATGCCGGAAGGCATCGAGCGCTTGGCCAAGTGGACCGATCGGCACGACGTGATTCAGGGAAGCCGCTACGACTATGATGGCGGTCCGTTCTACTGGCAGTACGATTTCATCGTCCCGCTCGGCATTCCGAACCCGATCGCACCGGCTGCGTTCGGCCCGGCTGGCTATCGCGTGATGGACACGTTGTGCTTCGAAGGCGGCCTGTTCCGCCGTAACATCGTCGAGAAGATCGGTCTGCCCGACCCGCGTTTCTTCATCTATTGGGACGACACGATGTACGGCTATCGTGCCAGCAAGGTCACCAATCCGATCGTCGTGCCCGACGTGGTGCTGCGCCGCACGCGCGAGATCGGCAATTGGGACATCGCCGGCGTGCGCCAGCTCAACTCCACTTCCGACATGAACCGCTACCACATCATGCGCAACCGCGGCTACATGGCCCGATACTTCATGACGTACGGCGATTACCGTCCGCTGTTGTTCGGTCTGGGTACGGTGCTGACCGCGGTCAAGGAAGTGATTCGACTGACGATGGTGGACCGCGAGCATTTCAAGACCGGCATCGTTCAGATCGCCAAGGGATGGTGGGATTCGCGCAAGCTGCTGCATGATCCGGAATGGCAGCCGATGCCGCCGCTGAAGTAACACCGTGGCCCACGCGTTTCCCAACGCGCGGCGATCACGCGATTGACGATTCGTCCCACGTCGGAGCCTCTACCGACGTGGGACGAATCGTTTGCAAAACAGGCGATGAAATATTTACTCGGTTAAGTATTACAATTTGTGCAATCGTTCTCACCATTTGTGCATGTCGCGCGCGATTTTGGGCATGTTGCGAGTTACCATAATACGTACCGGTTCGAATACACCCGTAACATACCTTGATAGAGAGGTTGAAGATGATTGAGACTGCACAGGCATTCGGCGTTGACATTGGTGGCTCCGGCATTAAGGCCGCCCCGGTTAACCTCGAGAAGGGCGAGTTCGCCGAACCGCGTCTGAAGATCCTCACCCCGGAGGTGTCCACTCCGAAGGCCGTCGGCGAAATCGTTCGCCAGCAGCTCGAGCATTTCGAGGTTCCGGAGTCCGCTCCGGTCGGCATCGCCTTCCCGGCTCCGATTCATGTGGGCGAGAAGCTTGGCTACATGGCCAACCTGGACCAGTCCTGGGTCGGCGTGGACGTCACCGAAGTGTTCTCCGAAGCTTGCGGTCGTCCGGTCACCGTGGTGAACGACGCTGACGCCGCCGGTCTTGCCGAGCAGCAGTTCGGCGCCGCGAAGGGCCAGGATGGCCTCGTCATCGCCACCACGCTGGGCACTGGCATCGGCACCGCGCTGATTTTCAACGGCGAGCTCATTCCGAACACCGAGCTCGGCCATCTGGAACTGCTCAAGGGCAAGGGCGACGCGGAGAAGTACGCCGCATCTTCCATCCGCGAGAAGCTCGACATGGGCTACAAGAAGTGGGCGAAGCGCCTGACCAAGTACTACTCCCTCATGGAGTTCTACTTCGACCCGCAGCTGTTCGTCGTCGGCGGTGGCGTGTCCCGCGTCTCCGAGAAGTTCCTGCCGTACATCGACATCAAGACCCCGATCGTCGCAGCCAAGCTGCACAACGAGGCCGGCATCATCGGCGCCGCATACTACGCGAGCACCAAGCAGAAGTGATGTGTTGACCGATTAGGTTGTCAAAAGGCCGTCCGACGAATCGGACGGCCTTTTTCGTTGTTCCATGTGCCGCAGATGGAAGACGGCAGTCCATGGAGTAGGGTGGAGAGCATGCGTTTTTCCTCAAGAGTCGACATCAGTGAGCTCAATCCCATCGCCAAGGCGGAAGCCACCGCCAAAACAGCCGGCAGACCGCTCGGCAAGCTCAACGACTCCAATCCGACACGGCACGCGCTGGCTCCGGATCTTGTGCCGGACATCTACTCCGCCGACCCGCGCGGCCAACGCTACGCGCGTGAGGCGCTGGCCGCGTTCCTTGACATGCAGGAAATCGGCCATTGCTCGCCGGACGACCTGTACATCCTCAGTTCAACTTCCGAAGCCTACTCGTGGCTTATCAAACTGCTGTGTGATGCCGGTGACGCCGTGCTCGCACCGAAACCCGGCTATCCGCTCATCGAATCGATCGCACGCCTCGAATGCGTCGACATGATCGAATACCAACAACGATTCGACGGCTCCTGGTATATCGACGTGGCCGAACTGAAAACCGCGCTGGAAGGCCCGGACGGCAATCGCATCCGCGCGCTGGTGCTCATCAACCCCAACAATCCGACCGGTTCGTACGTCAAACCGTCGGAACGCGAGGCGATCGTCCGCCTGTGCCGGGACCACGACGTGGCCATCATCGCCGACGAAGTGTTCTACGATTACGATTTGGAACCATTCGAAGGCAACGCACGACTCGCGGGGGAGCGTGGCGCGCTCACATTCGCGTTGGACGGTTTTTCGAAAATGCTCGCCGCACCGCATGCCAAAGTCGGCTGGATCCAGGTATCAGGTCCCGCCGAAGACGTGGCGGAAGCCAAGCGTCGTCTCGACGTGATCGCCGACGACTATCTGCCCATGAGCGAGATCGTCGCAAAACAAATTCCCGCACTGCTTGAAGCGGCGCCATCGCAGACCGCGCGCGTGCAGGAACGTGTGCGCGGCAATCTCAAAGCACTGCATGCCATGCTCGACGCGGATGAGCAAGGTCTTGTCAGCGTATTGCGTGCCGAAGGCGGATGGAACGTACTGCTGCGCGTGCCCAGCGTGCTCGACGAGAACGAGCTGGTGCTGCACATGATCGAACGCCACGGCGTATCCGGACAGCCCGGCTACTTCTTCGACATGACCTCCAACGGCTATCTGGCCATCTCACTACTGCCCGAACCGGACGATTTCCGGCATAACGTGCACGTGGTGATCGACACCGTCAACGAACTGATCGGCTGAACGGACTGCCGAGTCCGAAATCTCTTCTACGCCCTGTCGCCCTTCGCCGCCTCATACTTCGAACGAACCAAATCCGTGTAAAAATCGACCGCCTCACGAGGCGCGCCGTCGAACACCACACGATGGTCGTCGACAACGAGCACGCGGCCGATCGCATATTCCGGACGGACGATCAGATCCGTGTCATGCGTGGCGAACACCACCTGCTTGTCATAGCTGAACAGGGCCTTCGCCACGCGCGCCGACGCCACCTCGTCCAATCCCTTGGTCGGCTCGTCGGCGACGATCGCAGCGGGGGAGAAGCTCAACGCGGCCGCGATCGCCAGCAGATGCCGCTTCTCGCTATCCAAAGCGGAGGCCGGCTCGCGGGCCACGGAAGCCAAGTCGAAATGCGCGAACAGATTGCCGATGATCGCCTGACGTTCGCTTTCCGGCACCTTGTGCTTCTTCAACGGCAGGTCGATCGCCTCACGAATCGAAGCCGCCTTGTAGTAGGCGTTCGGAATCTCTTCGCGCCGCACGCGGCCGACCAGATCCTCGACATGCTTCAGATCGCGTTTCACGGCGGGGTCGTATGCGGTACCGTCCGCTTCGATGCGGGCCGTTCCGGACGTGGCGGTCAACGCTCCGTCCAGCAACTTCAGCAGCGTGGTCTTGCCTGCGCCGTTCAAGCCGATTATCGCCACACGCTTGCTGTCAGGTGTGATATCAAGCGTGGTGGCTTCCAAGCCGATATTGCCGTCCTCGTACATGTGGGCGGCCTGGTCGAGATGGAACGTGACGGACGAAGCCGGTGTGGAACGTTTACCGGCGAACAGCGAATCGAAGAAACCCATACCGCCGATTGTAACGAACCGCAGGCGCAACCGCGCGCAGGTTCACGGGCAGTTCATCCGAATCGTCCGTGCCCGCATGCGTGGCGGACGCCTTGTAATCGGCGAACAGGCTGCCGAAATCCAACAGTCGCGTCACACTGCTGGTTTCGGCATCGAGTTTGACGACCTGGTCCTGCACGGCGTTGTCGTCGCGGCCCAGTTCGGTGGTGAGCAGCACGATGTCGCCTTTGGCATCCAACGTGCGGCCCGAGGATGGTTGCGTGGCGGCGAAAGCGGTTTCATGGTTGGCGACCCCCGGAACATAACTCAAAGCAACAATGATGACAATCGTTATGATTGCCGATGAAACTCAGAGCAAACCGGAAAAACTGCTATATGAATCAGGAAAGAAACCTGAATTTTTACTGGATGTAGCTTATGTCGGACGTCAACCCAACATGAACCAGGACTGCACGTCGAGATAGAGGGCGGGATTGTTGCGCAACATCTCATCGTCACGCCCGGGCAGGAACAACGACATCAGCGCGACAACCAGCGTGAACAGCAGCAGCGCGAGGAATCCGGCACGACATACCCAACGCAGACGCGGCTTGACGCAATCAAGTACGATCAGCAACGAAGGCAACGCGGCCAAGGCAAACAGCCATCCGAAATCGGCGATGTACCGCCATCCCAAACCAGCCATGCGGGAGTCAATCACCACAAGCAGCAATCCCAATGCCAGGCTGGATGTCAACAACAGCCATGTGTTCGTGCGCCCGGCCTTGCGCATACGCCGGTAGAGGAACGGGCAGGCCAGCGCGGCCAACGTCAACGGAGCTATCGTGAATAAGCCGCCAGGCATTGCCTCGGTAAATCCCCAAGTGGGAAGAGGCGCCGGATTGACGGCGAGGAACGGAAACGCATCCGTGAACCGCAACGGCAGGAACAGGTAATATGCGACGGTCAGCGCAAGATTCGACAATGGCTGCCGATAACTGGTCATATCCGTGACCGTCATCTGATATGAGGTGCCGAAGTCGAGCGGTGATCCGAACCGGACCACGTTGTACGCCAGCAGAGGAACGATCGCAATCAATGCGGGAAGCAATGCGGCCAACGGCGCGCGCATCAGACGCCAGACCGACATATGGGGAAGGGAGGAATCATTGGAGGCGTGACGGAAAATCGACTGAATCTGCGGCCAGAATATTACGAAAGCCAGCAACGCCACGAGAATGAACTGCGGACGGCACCCCAGATTGGCCGCAATGCACATCGAGCCTGCAGCCAGATGGGGCAACGACAACGACTGCGTGCCATCAACCTCACGAATCCGATCGCCTGACACCGGCACCCGCTTGGCGGCGCCCAACCACAGCCACAATCCCAACACGCTCAGAAACAGGGAGGCGGCGATCGGCACCGAATAGAAATTCGTCCGATACCACAGATACAAACCATTGGAAGCCAACAGCATGAACACGCACAGCATACTGACCGCAGCCAACGGCGCATTCGGACGAATTCGGGATATCACACGAATCACCAGCAGACATCCGAATACCAGAAAACCAAGCATCAGCAGCGGCACGGCCGCACCGCAGGGCATCATCAGCCCGCCATCGACGAACAACGATGTGACCGCCCGATACGGCAGGAACAACAACAACGCGGGAACCACACCGAAATACGAATACCAGTGCCCCTGATAGAACGCGTAATCCCAATACACTGGGCTTACGCCATCGGCAAGCAACCGCTGCCGGGTGGCCACATCATACGGATCCGCCGCGTCACGCAACGCATCCGGCACATCCAAATCCAACCACGCGTGACCATCAAGCAGCGCCCTTGCCACGTAATCGTACTGGTCGAAATCATACGTGTACGTGCCTTTCGTATGGAAGCTCAACGGAGCCGCCTCCACCAGCTGCCACACCACAACGGCACAAGTGACCACAACAGGCACCGCCAGCAGCGCCCCCAGCCACGCACGCTGCCTCACACTCGTCGTATCCAACGGCATCCGCCACAACCGCGAACCAGGCCTCCACACCAGTACCATCGCCAACACGGCCACCATCACGCCGATACGCAACGGATTCAACGCGAACGGTACACGCACATTCGCACGCACCGCATCAAACGGAATCAGCGAACCCTTCGGCTCGACAATCCGCACGCACACCGAACCACCTGCAGCCGCCGCATGCACATACAGCGAACGTGGCGAAGACACCGACACCGAACTGACCGTACCGGCCCTGCGATTGACATCAGGACGGACGCGAACCGTGCGCAACACCTGCTCCGATTGTCTGGCTGCCTTATCCAACGCCTTCGAAGACACCGGATCCATACGAACATATTCCGACGAGCCATCCGCATCGACCTGCATATATGCCTGCGTCGGATCGGTGACCTTCAACAACCCCTCGTCAGTACGTTCGAGCCCAGGGCCCAGCACGTTGTACGCGGCGGCGGAATCACCCGATGCGGCCAAGGAACGCCAAAACGGCATATTGCACAACACGCACTCGACCGCCACCATCACCGCGAAAGCGACTACAATGGCTGCGCACATACGACGACGTGCCTGAAAACGCTGCTTCGAAAAAGTCACGTCATTATTCTAATAGCTTCATGTCGCGTTGGATTGAAAGAATGGCACACATGTCTCACCGCACACCATCAGACCCGGCCAGCCAACCGGAACATAACCGGACCATGCTCGAACGCGTCAGGCAAAATGTGCGGCGACTCGTCAACCAGGCCACGCCGCGCCACATCCACGCCAACCCCTTCGGCAAGGCGCTTGACAAGCCCGACGACATCGTCGACGAACTGACCCGCAACGCCATCCGGCTTAATCCGCTCATCAAACGACACGTCATCGACGGATTCGAAGGCGTGCCCGGAGGATTCCGCCTCGGATGGGCCCAACTGCCGCAGACCCACGGCCATGCCTTCTCCATCGGATTGTTCACCGACAGCGACCACTTCGCCCAAATCGCGCTCGCGGACGGCAAAGCGCGTGTCTTCGCCGGCACCGATCCGGACATGGACACGCAGGAACTCGAACCGCGGTTCGTCTTCGTCAAAGAGGAAACCCTTACGTTGGCGGACGGTCCAAGACTCGGCCATGCGGCCAGCCGCAATCCGAAAACGGTGCGCGCCACGCAAGGCGGCGTCGTGGGACGCATGCCGGGCGGTCGCATGATGTGGCTCGCCTCATGGCTCAAAACCGGCAGCCGTTACACGCTTGAGCAAATGCGCGCCAACCTGCCAGCGAATATGCGGTTCGACCTCGAATACCGGGACGCCATCACCATCGCGTTCTTCGCCGCCTACATGCTGCCACAGATGAACGGCCTGCTCGTCGGCTTCGGTTCCGGCAACATTTTCCGCAGGCTCAACCGCGAAGCGCCCATAGGCGCCATCCGACGGTCCATCAGAGACACCATGAGCGCCCGGTCGCATGGCATGCGCGCCTCCGGCCTGGAAGACTACTTCGCCGATCTGATGCGCGAAGCCCACGCGCTCGATACCGATCAAGGGCTCGAAGCTGTGCACGGAGCGGAACCGCTGCGCCTGTACACATCCAGCTATTCCGGATGCTACTTCTTCGCATGGGATTCCTCCCTGCCGTTCTCGGCAGTGCTGTGCGCCCTCAACATCGAGGGCAACCTCAACCGCTTCGCCGCCGTCAGCTCATGGCTGGAACGTAACGCACGCATCGGCGCTCTCCCCACGGAGGACACGGTGACGCGTGCCGAAGCCGCGCAGATCGACTTCGCCCTGCTGGAGAATCCGACGCTGATCGCGTTGAAACCGGACGACCGGTTCGGCGCGATCCTCGACCCGAACCGGGAAGACGGCATCCAGGCCGCCAGCCGACTGGCGGATATCGCGGCCGACTTCCGGCGTGAAGTCGCCGAATCAACCAAGGACAACGTGTTGGAAGGCGATTTCGGCGCCGACGGAGGTTCCGAATGGGTGTACCGGCAGACCATGTCCCGTCTGCTGCGCAGCCTGCGTCTGCCATACCGTTTCGACGTTGACTTCCGGTGCGACCTCAGCGACGGCGAAGTCGCAATCGGCTTCACTTCTGCTGGAGTGTCCATGATGCCGTTCACCCGATACGACGTATCGCGCCGCGCGTGGATCGACCTGACCGACGTCGAACGCACGCGTATGAGCGTCGATTACAATCTGCGCGTCGGACTCATGATGGCCGCGCTGAGCTTCGGAGCCGATCCGAATGTCAAACGCGTGTCGATGCACATCGATTCGATTGGTCTGGAAGAGGCCGTAGCCGAACAGGATTCCGCCATCAGCGAGTTGATGAGCGAGGCGTTAAGCGCCTTCGAACGCATCCGTACCGGAGACATGAGGCCATCCGGATCCAAAGCCGCTCCAAAGGACGGCGACTACCATGGCGATCCGGCTCGGCCCGTCACTCCGAGAACCACCGATATCTCATCCGAATCAATCGATTCCGACGATTCGGCTGGCTCGGATAGCGTTGGCACTGGAGACGATACGGTGGACGGCCAGTTCGAAGACCTGATGAAAGACATCGACTTCGACGAAATGGCGTTCGCGGTACCGGACGGACGCGCCGATGATGACGACGCCTCCATGCGGGACGACGCCAGCGACAAAACGGAGTACGACACCTACCTCGATGATGATGACGACGATCCGATGGCGCAGCTGCGCAAAAACCCGACCGTACGCAACTTGGTGACCGTCACCTTCACCCGCGACGAGTTCCTGAAGCGGCTCGACACTGACGGATGGGCCCATCCAACCGCCACATACCGCATGTTCGACGCCGAAATGGACGTGGACGGCAAAGGCGCGCTCAAACCCATCGATGCGGCCTTCGACCTTCGTGACAGCCGATTCTCACCGGCGGGAAGCCAAGAAGAACCCGAACTGTCCGACATTCGTTTTGATGACGGCACGGCGCAGTTGTTCGGCTGTGAGAACATGATGGGCCTGTCCATCCAGCGTGTCGACCTGTTGCAGCGCGCCGTGGGGGAGTTCCATCGTCTTGCGCAAAGCGACGGACTCGAATCGGTGGCCAAAGCCAAACAGGCCATGGACATCATCAATTCCATATCAGATCCGGAATTGACCGAATTGGCACCGCAGGTCACCAGCGCGCTGATCGACGGCGAAGACACGCCCGACTTCTCATTCGAACTGGCACAATCCCTCGATGACGAACGTCTGAAGGCACGAGACATGCTGTTCTCCGGAGACGTCGAGCGGGCCATCGAATCCGCCCAGTCCACACTCGAACGCATGGACCGGATCTTCGCTGAAAATCCGGGCGTGCCGCGGTACTTCAATTCATATGCGGAACGCGTCATCTACAACCGCATGTTCGCCACCGAAGGCGAAAGAACGGTGCTCATTCCCGACAACCTGTTCTACATGCATATGGAGCTTGCCGACCTGCTCGCCCAAGTCAAAGGCGTCGATGCCGCGCTGCCGCATCTGAACGCCATGGTGCGTTACGCCCCCGCATACCCGCTGTCGCACCTCAAGCTCGCCGTGCAGCTGGGGCGTGCCGAGGACTGGGATCCGGCACGTGCGGCATGCCTCAACGCGCTGAACGTCGCGCTTGACCGGGAAGACGCCTCATTCGCCTACTATCGCCTCGCCTATGCGGAATGGATGTGCGACCACTTCGACCTTGCCGCCGCCTCATACATCATGAGCGAGGAGATCGCCCCCGGACGTATCGCCATGCTCGAAAGCGAACTGCAGGAACTGGTTTCCCGTGCGGACTCGCAGTGCATACCGGTGCCTGAATCGGTGGAGGCCGCCGCCCATGTGCTTGCCACGCATGATCTGCCGGTCTGGCCGCATATCGAAGTGGCTGACATCGTGCGTGACGCCGCTCGCGTGTGCGTGGATGAGGACATGTTCGTGCCGGCCCGCACGCTCTCGGTGGCTGTGGCCCGCATGAATGCCGGCGAAGGCGATAACATCGACATCATCCAAGCCCAGTTCCTGCGCTCGCTATCCGCGTAGCCGCCTGAGGGGAGTTGACGGTATAGCCGGCCGAGGGGAGCCGAGCCCGCTAGGATAGACAACCATGAGCACGAACGAACAACTGGCATGGGATTTCGACGATGGGGATGTGGCCGAGGTCCGGCCTGATACCGGTATTGCACGTTTTGCCCCTGGCTCCGAACAATGGATAGCCGCACTGCAGCCCACTGACGACGACGCGATACGCCTCGACCGTTTCGACGTGAACACGATGACCGCTGAGGCCGCCGCCCGCCTGTGGGCTCGCGTGGCCGCATGGGTGGAATCCGATCAGATCGCCTACTACATCGACGACTCACCCGTCAGCTCCGACGCCGCCTACGACGCGCGCATGCGTTGCCTCGAACGACTCGAAGCGGCGTTCCCCTCACTGGACAATCCGCAGTCGCCCACCCATCGCGTCGGCGGCTCCTTCTCCAACGACTTCGCCTCCGTGCGCCACCCCAGCCGCATGATGAGCCTTGACGACGTCTTCTCCATCGAAGAACTCAAGGATTGGTACGACTCGGTGATTCGCGACCTCGATTGGCCTGAATCCAAGCCCCTGCCCATGAGTTGCGAGGTCAAAATCGACGGCCTCGCCCTGAACCTCATCTATCGCAACGGCGTGCTTGAACAGGGACTGACGCGCGGCGACGGCGTTACAGGCGAAGACATCACCCTGAATGTGCGAACCATCGGCTCCATTCCCGCCAACCTCGGCGGCCCCAAGGAAGACGTTCCGGACTTCGTGGAAATCCGAGGCGAAGTGTTCATGCGTTGGGATGATTTCCACACCCTGAACAACGAGCAGGAGGACGCCGGACGAGCGCCCTTCGCCAACCCACGCAACGCCGCCGCCGGCTCGCTGCGTCAAAAAGACCCTCGCATCACCGCCACCCGTCGCCTGAGCTTCTATGCGCATGGTCTGGGGCAGCTCACTTGGGGGCCGGACCATCCGCGCGGCACCCATGATGTGGTCGCCGACCAGTCGCAGGCCTACGATCTATACACCAAGTGGGGCGTGCCGGTCTCCCCGCACAATCGTGCGGTGACCTCATTCCAGGAGATCCTGGACATGATCGAGTACTACGGCGAGCATCGTGGCGACATCGAGCATGCACTTGACGGCATCGTCGTCAAGGTCGATGACCTGGGCCTGCAGCGTACCCTCGGCGCCACTTCGCGCGCGCCGCGCTGGGCCATCGCCTACAAATACCCGCCCGAAGAGGTCAACACCGAACTGCTCAACATCACCGTGCAGGTGGGGCGTACCGGCCGTGTGACGCCGGTCGCCGTGCTCAAACCTGTCTACGTGGCCGGCTCCACCGTGGCTCGTACCACGCTGCACAATGGATTTGAAGTCAAACGCAAGGGCATTCTGATCGGCGACACCGTGGTGGTGCGCAAGGCCGGCGATGTGATTCCCGAACTGGTCGGCCCGGTGCTTGAACGGCGCAAAGGGCGTGAGGACCAGCTGCGCGAATTCGTCATGCCCGAGTTCTGCCCTTCATGCGGCGCGAAACTGTCACCCGCCAAGGAGGGTGACAAGGACATTCGCTGCCCGAATGTGGAGAGCTGCCCGGCCCAGTTGACCGAGCGCGTGATTTCGCTGGCCTCACGCAAGGCGTTCGACATCGAGCACTTGGGCGAACAATCGGCCATCGCTCTGACCAACCCGGAGGAGAACCGGCCTGATTCGGTGGCGACCTACGCGCCGAACATCACCGAGGTTCTGGTCGCCCCCGGCGAAGAGCCTGACCCGTACGAGCCGGTGGAAGGGCTGGAATTGCCGGCCGCGCAGAAGCCGGTGTTGTCCAACGAATCCGGGTTGTTCAACCTGACCGCCGCCGATCTGCGCGACGTGCGCGTGTGGCGTGAGGCCGCAATCGTCGAGGTGCATGAGACGGTCGGTGCGAACGGTAAGAAGAAAAAGGTGCGTAAGCGTGTCGGCGGCTCTGGCCTGTGGCATCAGGTGCCTGCCTTCTGGACCGCGCCCACGCCGGCCAAAAAGCTCACGGCCAAGCAGCTGGCCGAACGCGCGCAAGGGGAGGCCGCAATCGAATCTGCCGAAACACAGGGAGATACCGCCAGCGAGACGACCGGCGCACCTACCGGGGCTGAGGCTCCACTTGGTACTATGCCGGGCTTTGCCGCAGCCTCCTATCCTGAGTATGACGTGCCGGCCGACGCGGTTATCGTGCGCGTGGATCACAAGACCACGCGCACTGGCGTCACGGATGTACCGGTGATCATTCGGCCCGGCGAAAACACGCGCAAGATGTTCGACGAAATGCTCAAGTCGGCAGACGCCGTGATGGTGGCCACGGCCGACCACACGCACGCGATCATCGCAGCCGATGCGATGACGGCCGGCAAGCACGTCTATGTCGAGAAGCCCCTGACGCATACCGTATACGAATCGCGTCTGCTGACCAAGCTCGCCGACAAATATAAAGTAGCCACCCAGATGGGTAACCAGGGTGCGTCGGACGAGGGTGTCCGCAAGGTCTGCGAATGGATCTGGAACGGTGAGATCGGCGAAGTCCGCAAAGTGGAGACCTTCACCGACCGTCCTATCTGGCCGCAGGGCCTGAGCCGTCCCGAAGACGACCAGCGTATCCCCAAGACGTTGAACTGGGACGCTTTCATCGGCCCGGCCCCCTACCGTCCCTACAACGCGATCTACACCCCGTGGAACTTCCGCGGCTGGTGGGATTTCGGTACCGGCGCACTGGGCGATATGGCCTGCCACATCCTCCACCCGGTATTCAAGGGCCTGAAGCTCGGGTACCCGACCAAGGTTCAGGGTAGCTCGACGCTGCTGCTCAACGAATCCGCACCGATGGCGCAGACGGTGAAGTTCGTCTTCCCGGCACGCGACAACATGCCGAAGGTAGCCATGCCCGAGGTAGAAGTATACTGGTACGACGGCGGCCTGAAACCGGCACGTACCGAGGGACTGCCCGCAGGCAAAGACCTGAACATGGCCGGCGGCGGCGTTATTTTCTACGGCACGAAGGATACGCTGATCTGCGGCTGCTACGGCGTGAACCCCTACCTGGTTTCGGGTCGCGTGCCCAACGCACCGAAGGTACTGCGCGAGATCAAGGAGTCGCACCAGATGGACTGGGTACGTGCCTGCAAGGAGGATGCCGACGACCGTGTGCCGAGCGCATCGGACTTCAGCGAAGCCGGCCCGTTCAATGAAATGGTGGTTATGGGTGTGCTGGCAGTCCGCCTGCAGAACCTGAACCGCGAGTTGCTCTGGGACGGCCCCAACATGCGTTTCACGAACATCCCCGATGACGCCACGATCAGTGCTGTCATCAAGGACGGGTTCCACATCAAGGACGGCCATCCGACCTTCGACAAGACCTGGACGGATCCGGTCAACGCACAGCAATTCGCACAGGAGCTCATCAAGCACACCTACCGCGACGGTTGGAAACTGCCCGACATGCCGCGTTAATCTACGGACAAGATTATCAACTCAAATTAAAACAACGGAAAGAATATGAAAAAAGTCATTTTATTCTCGACATGCATCGCAGCAGCCGCAACGATGGCGGCATGCGGCGGCCCGGGGGCCAAAGGCAAAGCGGCAGCCGACACGGCAGCGGCAGAAACCAAAGCCGTACCCGAATACACGGTCATCAACAATGCGACGGTAGACCTCGCAGGTTTCCCGCAGGACAAGGACGGCTACTACGTGATCTTCGACGGCAAGACGTTCAACGGCTGGCGCGGCTACGGCAAAGACCACGTGCCCTCGAAATGGACGATCGACAACGGTGCGATCAAATTCAACGGTTCGGGCGGCGGTGAAGCCCAGGACGGCGACGGCGGCGACCTGATCTTCACGCACAAGTTCAAGAACTTCGAGCTCGAGGTGGAGTGGAAAGTTGCCAAAGGCAGCAACTCGGGTATCTTCTACCTCGGCCAAGAGGTAGCCACGACCAAGGACGGCAAGCAGCGGATGGAGCCCATCTACATCTCCTGCCCCGAGTACCAGGTGCTCGACAACGAGAACCATCCCGATGCCAAACTGGGCGTCGACGGCAACCGCAAGTCAGCTTCGCTTTATGACATGATCCCGGCCGTTCCGCAGAACGCCAAGCCCTATGGCGAGTGGAACAAGGCGAAGATCATGGTTTACAAAGGCACCGTGGTACACGGCCAGAACGACCAGAACGTGCTCGAGTACCACCTCTGGACTCCCCAGTGGACGGAGATGCTCGAAAAGAGCAAGTTCAGCCCCGAGAAGTGGCCGCTGGCATTCGAACTGCTGAACAACTGCGGCGGTGCACAGCGCGAAGGTTACATCGGCTTCCAGGATCACGGCGACGATGTATGGTTCCGCAACATCCGCATCAAGGTGCTCGACTAATTCCGTTAACAACGGTAACGTATGAAACGTAAACTGTTTACAGCGGTTTGCATCCTGCTCGCTTCGGCAATGCTCCCCTGCGGGGCATTTGCCAAAGCGAAGAAGGACGCAAAGAAGGATATCGGTATCCAGCTCTACTCGGTCAGGGATCTGATTGGGAGTTTCGGAAGAAACCAGCACGACTACAAACCCGTCCTGAAGGCACTCGCCGACATGGGTTACACCAGCATCGAGGCCGCCAGTTACAACGACGGTAAATTCTACGGCAACACCCCCGAGGAGTTCAGGCGCGACGTGGAGGCCGTAGGTATGAAGGTGCTCTCTTCGCACTGCGGCAAAGGCCTCTCCGACGAGGAATTGGCTTCGGGCGACTTCTCCGAGTCGATGAAATGGTGGGATCAGTGCATCGCAGCCCACAAGGCCGCGGGCATGGAGTACATCGTGACCCCGTACCTTCCCGTCCCCAAGACGCTGAAGGACATGCAGACCTACTGCAACTACCTCAACGCGATCGGGAAGAAATGCCGGGAAGCCGGAATCAAATACGGCTACCACAACCACGCCCACGAATTCCAGAAGATCGAGGACAAGGCTGTCATGCTGGACTACATGATCGAAAACACCGACCCTGAAAACCTGTTCATCGAACTGGACGTATACTGGGCCGTGATGGGCGAAGCAAGCCCCGTCGATTACTTCCACAAATACCCCGGCCGCTTCAAGATGCTCCATATCAAGGATCGCCGCGAAATCGGCCAGAGCGGCATGGTCGGATTCGACGCCATCTTCGAGAATGCCAAGACCGCCGGTGTGGAAAACATCATCGTCGAGGTCGAGCAATACAGCTACGATGTCGAGAAGAGTGTCAAACTGAGCTTGGACTACCTGCTCAAGGCACCTTTCGTAAAGGCTTCGTACAGCAAATAATCCCTCCGGAAGCATGAAGACGATATCCGGCTGTCTGACGGATGGCCGGATATTTCTTCGCTGAAAGATACCTTCCGGAAAACAAGCAATAAACCCTACTATCCCATGGAAGAAAAGGAAATGACGTTCTGGGCACACCTCGAAGACCTGCGTTGGACGCTGGTACGCGTGGTCGCCGTCTTATTCGTGTTCGTTGTCGTCTGTTTCTGCCTCATGCCCTATCTGTTCGACAATTTCGTACTGGCTCCCACCACGTCCGATTTCCCGCTTTACAGATGGCTGTCGAAACTGGGAGGCGGCAATCCGCTGCTCCCCGATTTCAGCAACGACCACTTCTCGGTAGAACTCATCAACATCAACGTTGCCTCGCAGTTCCTGACGCACATCAGCACCTCGTTCTGGTTTGCACTGGTGCTGATATTCCCCTACCTGACGTTCGAAATATGGCGGTTCGTACAACCGGCCCTGTTCGACAACGAAAGAGCGTCGGGATGGCATTCGCATTCGGGACATTCATGTTCTTCCTCGGATGTGCGGTCGGTTACTTCCTGGTCTTCCCCTTCACATTCCGGTTCCTGACCGAATACCAGCTGAGCCCGCTGATCACGAACCAGATCTCGCTGACTTCCTACATGGGTAATTTCCTGATGCTCATTTTCGTAATGGGTATCGTCTTCGAGCTGCCGCTGCTGGCATGGCTGCTTTCGAAACTGGGGCTCGTGACAAAAACATTCTTCCGGCAATACCGGAAACATGCCGTAGTCGTCCTGCTGGTGCTCTCCGCGGTCATCACCCCGACGGGCGACCCGTTCACGCTGATGATCGTCTTCCTGCCGCTTTACCTGCTCTATGAGCTGAGTATAAAGATTGTCCGGGCATAACGGACTGCGACACACGATTTGCCGGCTTTTGCCGACATACGAACTACTACGGCCGGGGTAATTCCCGGCCGTAGTCATTATGGGGAGGGGCCTGCCGGGTCAGATGCCCTGCCCCTCCGCCTGAGGTGCATTCCGCATCGAAGCCCGGTACTGCGTCGGTGAAACGCCGTAACGCTGCTTGAATGCCCGGTTGAAATAGGGAATGTCCGTAAAACCCACTGCATAGCAGATTTCGGAAATGTTCTTGGAAGAGCGGGTCAGCATCGTACAGGCCATCTGCAACCGAAAGACATTCAGATAGGCGACAAACGACTCATTGGTCGCCTTCTTGAAAAACAGACAGAAGGCCGTCTTGTTCATCGAGGCATAGGACGCGATCTCCTCGAGGGTTATCTTACGGTGGTAATTCTCGACGATGTACTTGTAAACGGCCTGCAGGCGCTGCTTGTTCTTATGGATCCTGGCTCCGCGGAATTTCCCGGGCCCGATGGGGCGGTAATGCCCGTCCTGAGCGATCAGGAAAAGCAATTGCAGCAACGTCACGAACTGTTCGGGGTCGGAGCTGCGTTCGAGGCCCGCCAGCAATTTACGCACCCTGGCCGCCGTTTCGCCGGTAATCCCGATCGCCTGGCGCAACTCCTTATAGAACCCTACGACGGGCTGGAACTCGGGCGAGAGCTGCGACAGCTGCACCAGAAACTCCTCGCCGAATTGCAGCGAACCGTTTTCGATCATCCCGTCGGGGGCGCACAATGCCTTGTCATAGACCCAGCCATGCGGGAAATAGGGCGGCAATACGACGATCTCCCCCTCGTGGAAGGGTTCCGTAAAGTCGTTGGTCACCCGCCGCCCGCCGCCGCTCAGCACCACCGTAATCTCGTATTCGGGATGTTGGTGATACGGGAATTCATCCCGGTACCACAGCCTTTCGTGGCGGTAAGTGAAAGAGCGGGAGGCTCCCTTGAATATTTGTCCGCATGTAACAGTCCCCATCGATCTTCTGCAATCAATTTTGCGAATATAAGACAATATTCCGAAAAATCGGAGAAAACAGGGGAGAATTTTGCAGGCGCCTCCGCTTTCAGTTCCGATCAGCTCTGCAACCGATACTCCCTGGGGGTGTAGCCGACATGGCGTTTAAAGAAACGTACGAAATGCTGCGGATACTGGAATCCCAGTTCATAGGCCACCTGCCCGATGGTTTTATTCGGGTCGAGAAGCCCCTCCTTGGCCGCGTCGATCATCTTCAGCTGGATATACTCCTGGGCCGATTTCCCGGTCTCCTTTTTCACCAGATCGCCGAAATAATTGGGCGACAGGCATATTTTGCTTGCAAAATAGCGTACCGAAGGCAACCCTTCCTTTGCAGCGGCGCCTTGGGTAAGGTAATCGTCGAGCAACCGCTCGAAACGTGCCAGGACATCGAGATTCATGTCCCCGCGCGTGACGAACTGGCGCTCGTAAAAACGCATACAATAGTCGAGCAGCAGTTCTATATTGGTCGCAATAAGCCCTTTGGTATGCTTGTCGATGGCGTGGAGCAGTTCCATGCGGATTTTTTCCAGGCAGTCGAGGACAATCATACGTTCTTCCTCCGACAGGTGCAAGGCTTCGTTGGACTCATAGGAAAAAAACGTATATTTCTTAATCTTCTGCCCCAGCGACGTACCGCGGATAAAATCGGGATGAAACAGCAGCCCGACCGATTTCTTGGGAACACCCTCCACGTCGGTATACCCCACCGTCTGCCCCGGAGCGATGCAGATGACCGTCTGGTCGTCAAAATCATAACTCGTCTTGCCGTAGTTGATTCGGCATCCCGCCGTCTCCTTGAGGAATACCGAATAGAACCCCATCGTCATCCGGTAGTTTCCCTGGCTCTCGGCCGTATCGAACGAAACGACGCCGACCTGCGGGTGGCGGGTCTCGAACCCGAAGAGTTTGTTATACTGGTCGACAGTGTCAATTTTCAGGATTTCTTCCATATTTTTTTCTTTACCTTTTGCAAAGATAGTGTTTTTGCAGATTCGGGCCACATGCCGGGCCGCCGAAACAGTAATTGGGGTAATATTATCCGTAATAGGGGTATATTACTGTACATCAGCATATTTCACAGTCGACCAAACCAGTAATCAGGGTAAATATATCCGTAATACGTATACAAAACGAATGCCCCGCGGGATGTAGTTTTGCAGTGTAGAAAAAACATCAAACACAATAGAGCCATGAAAACAAAACTGAATTTCAACATGTGGATCCCGACCCGCATCCTTTTCGGGGCGGACGAACTGAAAAACCTGCACAGGCAGGAGATGCCCGGGAAAAAGGCGCTGCTGGCAATTTCGAACGGCAAGTCGACCCGGGAAAACGGCTATCTGGCCGCCACGGAGGAACAGCTCCGGCTGGCAGGGGTCGAAAGCGTGGTATTCGACCGGATCGAAGCGAACCCCTTGAAATCCACCGTCATGGCCGGAGCGGCAGCGGCACGGGAGCACGGGTGCGACATGATCGTCGCATTGGGAGGCGGCAGCGTCATGGACGCCGCGAAGGCCATAGCCCTGATGGCATCCAACGACGGCGACCTGTGGGACTATGTATTCGGCGGGACGGGCAAAGAACAGCAGGCCGAACACGCACCGCTGCCGGTCATCGCAATAACCACGACGGCAGGAACCGGGTCGGAAGTCGATCCGTGGGGCGTCGTAACCAACGAACAAACCCATGAAAAGATCGGCGTCGAAGCCGCATTCCCCGTACTGGCCGTAGTCGATCCGAAGCTGATGCTCACCGTGCCGCCGAAATTCACGGCATACCAGGGGTTCGACGCATTGTTCCACAGCGTGGAGAGCTACATTTCGAAATTCGCCAACCTCGCAAGCGACATGTACGCACTGACCGCCATCGAGCATATCGCCCGCAACCTGCCGCGCGCCGTGGCCAATGGCGACGATCTCGAAGCTCGCACCCGCGTGGCCTTCGGCAACACCCTTTCCGGCGTGGTGATGTGCCTGAGCGCCACGACCAGCCAGCACTCGATGGAACACGCCATGTCGGCCTACCACCAGGATCTGCCCCACGGCGCCGGGCTGATCATGCTCAGCAGGGCTTACTTCTCGTTCTTCATCGACCGGCACGTCTGCGACGAGCGTTTCGTACGGATGGCCCGTGCAATGGGGATGGAGCAGGCCGCACAGCCCGGGGATTTCATCACGGCGCTCACCCGCTTGCAACAGGCATGCGGCGTCGCCGACCTGAGGATGTCCGACTACGGCATCACCCCCGGAGAGTTACAGCAAATGACGTTCAACGCATTCGACACAATGCCCGGACTGTTCGAATCAGACCGGCACAGGCTGAGCATCGACGAATGCACAGCCATCTACCGGGCCGCCTATAAATAACCCGAAAAAACGACACGATCATGAAACGACCATTAATTCTGACAACAGCCATACTTATGATACTCGGCACGAACACATCCGTCGCACAGGGCGATGCAGACAATTTCTACAAAAGCAATTCGGTAAACACCGAGAAAGTATCCTTTTCCAACCAATACAAAATGAAAGTAGGCGCCCGGCTCTTCCTGCCCAAGGAGCTGGAGAAAGGGCGAAAATACCCCGCCGTCATCGTCGGGCACCCGATGGGCGCAGTCAAGGAACAGAGCGCCGGTCTGTACGCCACGAAACTGGCCGAATGCGGGTTCGTCACGCTGGCACTCGACCTCTCCTTCTGGGGTGAAAGCGACGGAGAACCGCGCAATGCCGTCCTGCCGGATGTCTATTCGGAGGACTTCAGCGCGGCGGTGGATTTCCTCGGCACCCGCCCCTTTGTCGACCGGGAACGTATCGGCGTTGTCGGGATCTGCGGCAGCGGCAGCTTCGCCATCAGCGCTGCGAAGATCGACCCCCGCCTGAAAGCCATCGCAACGGTCAGCATGTACGACATGGGGGCAGCCAGCCGCAACGGGCTGAAACACGCCCTGTCGCCCGAACAGCGCAAACGGATCATCGCCCAGGCTGCCGAACAGCGTTATGCCGAATTCCTGGGTGGGGAACCCCTTTACACCGGCGGCACAGTACACGAACTGACGGCCGAATCCACGCCGATCGAGCGCGAATTCTACGAATTTTACCGTACGCCGCGCGGGGAGTTCACCCCCGACGGGGCCACGCCGCGCACGACTACGCACCCCACACTGACCAGCAACGTGAAATTCATGAACTTCTACCCCTTCGCCGACATCGAGACCATCTCGCCGCGGCCGATGCTCTTCATCGCAGGTGAGAATGCCCATTCGCGGGAGTTCAGCGAGGACGCCTACCGCCTGGCTGCCGAGCCGAAAGAGCTTTACCTCGTGCCGGATGCAGGGCATGTCGACCTCTACGACCGGACAGGCCTGATCCCGTTCGGGAAACTGGAAACATTCTTCAGGGATGCGCTGAAATAATCCCGCTGCGCGGGCAACAGTCCCGGAAGCACACCGGGATGCCGCACCTGTCCGGCGCCCGCGTACCCGGGATCGACCAACCTGTAAAACCAATAAAGAACGACTATGAAAAAATTATTGTTACTGCCGTTCATGCTGCTATCGCTGGTACTGCCGGCGGCATGCGGGGAATCGGGCGACGACCCCGCCCCTTCCGGAGGGCACCCCGGTCAACCGGAGACGCCCGGCGGAAACGGGGGCGGCGACCCGGGCGAAACATCGCTGAAAATCGGCATCACGGTCGGCAGCCGCACGATTACCGCCACGATGGAGGACAATGCCGCCGCACGGGATTTCCTTTCGCGCCTGCCGCTGGAGGTGACGTTGTCGGATTACAGCAACGCCGAGAAAATATTTTATCCCTCACCGGCGCTGACGACCTCCGAGGTCGCACGCGGCTGCACCCCTGCACCGGGCGACATCACGATCTATGTCCCGTGGGGCAATGTGGCCATATTCTACAAAAACGGGTCGAGGAGCAACGACCTGATCCGGATCGGGCGCATCGACGGCAACGGAATCGAAGCCCTCAGCATCCCCGGCTCGCTTAGCGTCCGGTTCGAAAGGCAACGACAGGAAACACCGGAAAACAATAGCGAACAAAATCCGACATGATGGAAACGAAAGATAAAACGGCATTGGTCACCGGGGCTGCGAGCGGCATGGGAGCAGCTGCCGCCCGGATGTTCGCCCAAGCGGGCTATTCGGTCATGCTGGCCGACATGAACGGGACGGCGGTGGAAGCGGCCGTACAAGGACTCGCAGCATCGGGATATGAGGCCGACTACACGGTATGCGACGTGACCGACGAAGCCCAGGTCTAAGCGATGGTCGAAAAGACGGTGGCAAGGTTCGGCAAACTCGATGCCGCCTACAACAACGCAGGGATCATGCCTGCGCGGGTAGAGACGGCCGATACGGAAACAGAGGCATTCGACCATGTGATAGCCGTCAACCTGAAAGGGGTCTGGCTCTGTATGAAATACGAATTACTGCAAATGCGCAAACAAGGCCACGGGGCCATCGTCAACACCTCGTCGATAGGCGGGCTGGTCGGTTCACCCGGCCGCGCCGGATACCACGCAGCCAAACACGGGGTGCTGGGGCTGACCAAATGCGCAGCGCTGGAGTATGCCGGCAAGGGCATCCGGGTCAATGCCGTATGTCCCGGGACAATCGAAACGCCGATGGTCGACGACATGATCCGCACGGGGAACCTGGTCGTGTCCGAAGCGTTGCAATTCGCCCCGGCAGGACGTTTCGGCCGGGCGGAAGAGGTCGCAGCAGCCGTCGTATGGCTTTGCAGCCCCGGAGCGAGCTACATTACGGGACAGGCAATAGCCGTCGACGGCGGATATACGGCCATGTAAATTCAAACTAAAAAACAAGAACGATGCAGATAAAAAACACCACCTACGGAGGCGAACGCCCGCTGTTCGCCTCGCACGGCCTGCGCATGGAGCACGTAACCATCCAGGCAGGCGAATCGGCACTCAAGGAGTGCTCGGATATCGAAGCCGTCGATTGCCGTTTCGAAGGCAAATACCCTTTCTGGCACGTCGACGGGTTCGTCGTCCGGAATTGCCTCTTCACCGAGGGCGCACGCGCGGCGCTGTGGTATTCGCGCAACCTTACGATGAGCGACACGCGGGTCGAAGCCCCCAAGATGTTCCGCGAGATGGACGGCATCCGGCTGGAGAACGTACAGTTGCCTTTTGCACAGGAAACGCTCTGGCACTGCCGCAACGTGCAGCTGCGCAACGTACAGGTCGACAAGGGCGATTATATCTTCATGCACGGCGAAAACATCCGCATAGAGGATTACGCGCAAAGAGGCAACTATTCGTTCCAATACTGCCGCAACGTGGTGATCCGCAACGCCGTCATCAATTCGAAGGACGCTTTCTGGAACACCGAGGACGTGACGGTCTACGACTCCGAGATCAACGGCGAGTACCTGGGCTGGCACTCGAAGCGGCTGCGGCTGGTTAACTGCAAAATATCGGGCACCCAGCCCCTGTGTTACGCCACGGATCTCGTACTGGAAAACTGTACGATGGCCGACGACTGCGACCTGGCGTTCGAATACTCGACATTGCAGGCCGCCATAGACGGCCCCGTCCGCAGCGTGAAGAACCCCCGCAGCGGTTCGGTCACGGCCGAAAGCTACGGGGAGATCATCCTCGACGGGAATATCAAGGCACCGGGCGACTGCCGTATCGAAACGTGGAACGACCAAAGCAGCTGCGCATAGATGGAATACGATTTCGACACCGTCATTCCCCGCCGGGGCACGGACTCCTGCAAGTGGGATACCCCCGCGCAGGAAGACGTGCTGCCGATGTGGGTGGCGGACATGGATTTCCGCACGGCCCCGGCCGTCATCGAGGCGTTGCAGCGGCGCGTGGCACACGGCATCTTCGGTTACACGAAGGTGCCCGATGCCTATTACAACGCGATAGAAGGCTGGTTCGCACGACGCCACGGATGGCGGATCGACCGGCGATGGATCGTCTGCACGACAGGCGTCGTCCCGGCACTGTCGGCCGTAATCAAGGCACTGACGAAGCCCGGCGACCGGGTGATCGTACAAACACCCGCCTACAACTGCTTCTTCTCGTCGATCCGCAACAACGGGTGCGAATTGTCTTCCAACGGCCTGTCGTACCGCGATGGCCGGTACACCGTCGATTTCGAAGACCTGGAGGCGAAAGCCGCCGACCCCAAAGCGAAACTCCTGCTGTTATGCAACCCGCACAACCCCGTCGGACGGGTCTGGACTCCGGAAGAGTTGCGACGCATGGGCGAAATCTGCCTGCGCCACGGCGTGCTGGTCGTGGCGGACGAGATCCACTGCGAACTGACCTATGACGGACACGACTATACGCCTTTCGCATCGTTGTCCGAAGAGTTCCTGCGGCATTCGGTCACCTGCAATTCGCCCAGCAAGGCATTCAACCTGGCCGGGATGCAGATCGCCAACATCGGCGCCGCCGATGAAGGGGTGCGACGCCGCATCGACCGGGCGGTCAATGACAACGAAGTCTGCGACGTCAACCCGCTGGGCGTAGCGGCACTGACGGCCGCCTACAACGAGGGGGCGGAGTGGCTCGACGCCTTGCGGGCATACCTCCGGGAAAACTACCGCTTCCTGCGGGGGTATTTCCAGGAACACCTGCCGCAATACGCCGTCCTGCCGCTCGAAGGCACCTATCTGGCATGGATCGACTGCCGGGCCGCCGGTACGGGTTCGGAACGGCTCGCGGAACGGCTGCTCGATCAGGGACGGCTGATGGTCAGCCCCGGCACCCTCTACGGGCCCGGCGGCGAAGGCTTCATCCGCCTGAACATCGCCTGTCCGCAAAGGACGCTTGGCGAGGGGCTGGAACGGCTGCGAAAAGTGCTGGCCCGATAAAAAACACTATTTTTGCAGCCATCTTCACCGCCGACCGTCTATGGATGCAGGAAAAAAGCGAGAATACGAATTGCTGGAGCTGATCCGCACCGGCAAGCCGATGACCTGGAGCGAGCGGCTCGACCTGATCGTCCGGTTGAGCATTCCCTCCATTCTGGCACAGCTGTCCGTCATCGTGATGCTCTACATCGACGCCTCGATGGTCGGAAGCCTCGGGGCAAACGCCTCGGCATCCATCGGGCTGGTGTCGACGACCACATGGCTCTTCAGCGGGGTATGCACGGCGGCGGCCACGGGATTCTCGGTACAGGTCGCCCACCTAATCGGCGCCAACGACCCGGCGGGCGCGAGGAACGTCCTGCGGCAGGCATTCTCCGCGACGCTGCTCTTCGGGCTTTTCGCCTCGGCCGTCGGATGCGCCGTCAGCGGGTCGCTGCCCGGATGGCTCGGCGGGAACGACGCCATCGCCCCGGATGCTTCGCGTTATTTCCTGATCTATGCGCTGTCACTCCCGTTCCTGCAGGTCAACTACCTGTCGGGCAGCATGCTGCGGTGCAGCGGCAACATGCGTGTCCCAAGTATGCTGAGCGTCCTGATGTGTGTGCTGGACGTGATCTTCAACACCCTGCTGATCTTCCCGACGCGGACGGTGCATTGGGGCGGCGCGGAAGTGGTGTTCCCGGGTGCAGGCATGGGCGTGGCCGGAGCCGCACTGGGAACGGCGCTGGCAGTCATAGCGACGGCCGGGCTGATGACCTGCTACCTGTGGTTCCGCTCGCCGGAACTGGCGTTGGGAAAGGAACGCGGAAGTTTCCGGCCTACGGCCGAATGCCTGCGCAAAGCCGTCCGCATCGGCCTTCCGATCGGTTGTGAGCATGTCATCCTCTGCGGGGCGCAAATCCTGACTACGGTGATCGTCGCACCGCTCAGCACCGCCGCCATCGCGGCCAACGCCTTCGCCATCACGGCCGAAAGCCTTTGTTACATGCCCGGCTACGGAATCGCCGACGCCGCCACGACATTGGTCGGGCAGAGCAAGGGCGCCGGGCGGCGGATGCTCACGCAGCGTTTCGCCCGTATGACCGTGTCGCTCGGCATGGTCGTCATGGCATTCATGGGTTTGGTGATGTACGTCGCCGCCCCGCTGATGATGGGCATCATGACTCCGGATCCGGAGATCCGGGAGCTCGGCATCATGGCACTGCGCATCGAGGCTTTCGCCGAGCCGATGTTCGCCGCTTCGATCGTAGCCTACGGGGCTTTCATCGGTGCCGGGGACACCGTAGTCCCGAGCTGCATGAATTTCTTCAGCATCTGGGCCGTACGGCTCACGCTGGCCGCGCTGCTCGCCCCGACGATGGGATTGCAGGGTGTATGGATCGCCATGTGCATCGAACTCTGTTTCCGCGGCGCGATTTTCCTCGTCCGGCTGCTGCGGGGCAAATGGCTGGGTGTCGCCACCCCGGCTTGCTGAATCCGGAATCGTATAGCGAAAGACCCGATACCGGACAACTTCCTCTTCCGGGGAACGGAGCCTCAGGCATTTTTTTTGTAAATTCGGAATAAAACAATATCGTCATGAAAAAAATATGGGCCTATATCCTCCCGACGGTGCTGTGTTTCGTTCTGGGGGGACTTGCCGGATGGTTGCAGCACGACGCGATCAACGAATGGTATCCGCTGCTCGACAAACCGGCGCTGACACCGCCCAATGCGGTTTTCCCGATCGCATGGAGCATCATCTACCTCTGCATGGGCATCTCGGGCGGGCTGGTACTGACCTCCGAAGCCCCCGCCCGTAAAAGTGCGGTGAGGCTGTGGTTTTTCCAGTTAGGGTGCAATTTCCTGTGGAGCATCCTCTTCTTCGTCTGCCGCAGCCCGCTGCTGGGCATGGCGGACATCGTGGTGCTCGACGTCCTGGTGATCCTCTATCTCGTCCGCAGTGCAAACGTACGCGCCGCTGCCGCATGGCTCTTCGTCCCTTACCTCTGCTGGCTCCTCTTCGCCACCTACCTCAACGCCTATATCCTCGTTGCGAACGGGACGGGGCTGTAAACCGGGGAAAGGCGCGATGTGCAGCAGGACGAAGATTTGAAAAATCCCCGGGAAGGAAACTCCCGGGGATTCGACGGCGTATCGCATAAGGCGGCTATTCCAGCAACGGCAACCTGCCCAGCATATCCCTGAGCCGGATCGCCGTACGGGGCATCGGCTCGGCGACCGTAAGGCCCACCAGCTCCTTTTCAGCCGCAATATCGTTTATCACGCGGACGACCGCCTCTATTTTCATCCCGTCGGGATCGGTGCCGACCGCCGCAACGATCTCCGCCGGGTCGAGCACGTCCATATCGAAATGAACCACCACCTTCGACGCCCCGCACGATTTTAGCCAGGCCCGGAGCGCATCGCTGTCCGCAGCCACCTCTTCGGGGGTAAGATGCTTTATCCCGTACTGATGCTGGCGGGCCTTGATCTCGCCCCGCTCCCAGTTGCGCAACCCTACGAACAGGATTTTCGACGGGTCGAATGCAGCGGGCAGTTCCGCCACGATCTTCGCATCGCCGTGCCCCATGCAGGCCGTCACGGCCATGGCATGGTAGCCGGGATAGGGATCGCCCGGAAGCGTGATGTCGGGATGGGCGTCGATCCATACCATCGCCACGTCGCCGCCGTATTTCGCGGCAAGGTAGGTGAACGGCACCACGCTCACGGAGCAATCCCCGCCCAGGGTCACGATCCTGCCGGGATCGCTCGCCCGCAGCATCTCCAGCGCGGCTTTCGTCTGCCGGAGAATGACGTCGCGGTCGAGTACACCGTCCGTCACCCTGCGTTCCCCGATCTGGGTGGAGACGGGAACGGTGAGCGTTTCCTGCCCGCCGCAGGGAGCCAGGAAGTCGAGCAGCTGCGCCCCGAGGTAATATCCCCGTGCGGCATCGTCGGGATCCTTTACCTCGGGCACCATCGCCGCGACATTGCCGCCCTGCCATTGCGGGTAGATCAGGCGGATCGTAGATGTGTGTGTTTTCATAGTTTTACGGTTTGTCGATAGTTTTTCCTGCGCACCGGCAGAAATCATTCCGCCGGCCAAAACGGCAGCCAATAAAATTCCTTTCATGTCCGGATTCACCTTTTTCGTCGGATATGCAAAAATACGGAGTGGCCCCGGATATTGCAAGTACCCGCAAATTATTCATATACCGATAAATTTATCGGTACAGACAAATTACAGGGATATGGTGCAAAGTCTTTGGAAAATGATTATTTTTGCACAAACCGGATATCCATATGTACGAAAAGAAAATACCTTTCGACATCGATTGCGGAATAAAGATCGCCATGGAGGTCATCGGGGGCAAGTGGAAAAGCTGCATCATCCTCGAACTGGACAACGGGCCCAAACGCCCCAGCGAGTTACACAGGCTGTTTGCGGATGCCAATGCGCGCGTAATCGACCAACAACTGAAAGAACTCGAAAAACACGGGGCCATCCGGAAAAAGATCTACGCGGAACTTCCGCCCCATTCGGAATATTCCATCACCGACACCGGCAGGTCGCTGATCCCTGTAATCAAGCAGCTCGAAACCTGGGGCGACGCCTTCCGTCCGAAGATGAAGGAGATCCTCGGCATAGAGGATTAAGCTGCCTGCGATGCAGCGACGCGATTTCATTGCGTCCGATTGCCCGGACAGACAAAAAACACCGCGCGACCCGAACTTCGGCACAACCCCGGCCGGGAATCCGGTGCCTTTATGACAAAAAACACTTAAAAACTAAACGGAGATGAAAAACACACTCGTAATATCCGGCCATACCGATCTTTCGGCATCGGTGGCCAACAAAACGATCCTCGAAACGATTGCGCAACGACTGCCCCAGGCGGAGATCGTACGGCTCGACAGCCTCTACCCGGATTTCAAAATCGACGCGCAGGCCGAACAGCAGCGGCTGCGTCAGGAGTATGTCAAAGCCTTCCGGGCCGGACTGGACGGTATGCTGGACGGCGTATTCGTAGCGGGACAGAATGG
>ENA-OPXH01000377-OPXH01000377.1-human-gut-metagenome-genome-assembly--contig:-NODE-377-length-41537-cov-10.815968_pt1 | contig 41537 bp, 35 predicted proteins | sample MGYA00241521_ERZ502034 | MGnify/ENA primary metagenome ERZ502034 (study PRJEB25962, sample SAMEA2042103) | human gut metagenome | biome: human gut; feature: human-associated habitat; material: faeces... | reverse complement strand
ACAATTTTTTTGATTTATTCACTATCCACATAAGTGCAAAAACTGCAGCGAATAAATATGCAGAATTATGAATTTGTGCGGCAATAATTATTAAAAACATAGGAAATATGTATCTTTTTCTTAAATATGCATACGTTAACGCTACCATAATCAATGAAGAAGCAAACATCATTGAAATCAAATAGAATGATGGCAAATATAACAAAGCCATATATGCAAATACTGCATATCCCACCGAAATGTGTTTTCTTAAAGAAAAAATACATATAAAATAGAGAATTACAGAAAATGATTTGATAAAAAACAAAACTGCATCACTATTAGAACCACACACAACTTTTAATAGCAAGCACAATACTCCAAACCCCGGCTCTACAGAATATATTGAAGAAAAAGTTTCCCATGTTTCCTGTCTAACAATATATATGTAATTAGGATAATCAACCCCTATGTTAGTAAAGGCTAAAAAAAGCCAAGCAACTAATACAGACAAAAAAAACAAAATCGACGAAAATCTCGCGCAATAATACTTATTATTTATGGACGACCACGAAATCTTTTGGGATGCAAAAGCCAATACTGTTGATCCAATAATAATACAAATATATAATATCAATGTTGAATAATTACTCATATACTTATTTAATCAAAAAGATTTGATTATTTACTCCTTCCCACCAAGCTTTATTAAATAAGATTCTTTAAACAATTCACGCCTTATTAAATCACAAAAGATTTGTACGCAAAATTAGTCCACTTACAATGTACTTTTTATATAAGCTATAAAAAAATGTAAATTCAAAGGCAAATTCAAAATCTAAATGGTATCGTGTATCTATATAACTAACTTCTTAAATCATTTGCAAAAGTATTTATCATTCACACTCAACTCCAAATAATAAGTCTAACGACTTTTGGGCAATTTCATCCCAATTGTAATTAGATACATAGTTCTTACATCTTAGAATATACTCATTACGATGCATTCTATATTCAGTACATGCTTTAATTATTTTTTCCGCAATAGCTTCTGCCTCAAAATCTGTTCCCCATCCAATATTGTTATCTATTATTTCATCATATACATTTGTTCTTTCTGTAACAATACAAGGATTACCATAATTCCAAGCTTCAAGAACTGTCATCGGAAATCCTTCATATCTCGAAGTGAGCAACATAATACCGCATTGCTCTAAATATTCATCCTTTTGTTTTCCATATATTGGCCCCATATTTTTAGCATTTATGTTCTTAAACGGAATTATTCTTTTCATTAAATATTCCGTTTCTTTCTCATTTCCCTTTCCATAAAAAGCTATAGTAAATTTTTGATTTTTGTCGTCTAAAATTTTTAATGCATCACACAAAACATCTAATCCTTTATGAGAAATATCATATCTTCCGATAAAATAAAGTATATAATTATCATTATGTTGTATGTTATGTATACAATTTTCAGTACTTATACCATTAGGAATAATTATATCGTTTTCACTTCTAAACAATGAATCTTCTTTTTCTGCTTTATTTAAAAAAATATAGCCATATGCATATTTCATATATTTCTTTAGGATGAAATTATTTGCAATTTTTTTTCTAAATTTTGATTTTTTTAAGGCAGCTGAACCAAATGAACCATGTGGCTCAATATAATATTTTACACCCATTTTTTTCAATATTTCCGCCAACTCTATATATTCAAAATAATAATGGCTATGAAATATAGCTAAATCTGGATTATATTTTTCTATATAACATTTAAAAGTCATTTCTCCCAAAAAGTCAAAATACTTTGACTCTATAGTTGATATATCCGCATTAATTGACAAAACCCTTGCAGTAAATCCTTCAATTTTATTCTGTGCATTTACTAAATCCCGTAATACAACCGGTACCCCACCAGCATTATCTAAATGAGTTGCTGTAATATGTAATATTCGCATTTATCCACCTTCTTATAATTTTCTAATTTTTTTTGCGGGTATTCCAGCATACAAACACCCCTCTTCTAATAACGATTTTGTAACAACAGATCCTGCTCCAACTATTGAATCTTTAGCAATACTCACTCCACAGCAAACGGTCACATTTGCACATAACCAAACGTTTTTTCCTATAATAATTGGCTTATTAATATGAATCTCCTCATCATTTTTCTTTTTTCTCCACATCTCAACATCATTCATAGTTGAAATAAGTGACACCCCATGCGAAAGTACACTATAATCGCCAACTGTTATATTTCCTACTGCATTGATAAATACGTTATCATTTATATGTACTCTATTTCCTAATATTAGTCTCTTTTTAAAATAAACTTTTGGCACCTCATAAAGAACAGCTTTTTTGAAACTTGGATTGAAAAATTTAAACAGTAAAGTTTTTATTTTTCTACATATTCTACCTAACATAAAACTCTCCCTATTTTCTCAGGAATTTCCGATAAATAAAATTTTGTAACCTAACAGGCATCAAATACATTCCTGTCTGTGCAACAGCAACAATAGCATAGTCAGAAAATGAGCTATATCCCATTTTCCAAAATTTTCGTATGGTAGCAATATAACTCCAAGTGTTCTGCCAACTTTTTCTTCTCTTTGCAAGTTCATCTGAACTTCTAAACCAAAGCAGTGCTTCATCAATATTTTCTGCCTTACACCCCTCAAACTGCATACGACCAAAAAGATCAACATCTTGATTTCTTTTTAAATCAGCATATCCATTATTCTCAAGCACTGCTGTTTTACTGTACATTACAGCTGGGTGATTAAATGCAGATCTCTTCTTTGCGTAATTATAAATTTCATCAGATGTTGTTGGCACTATTCTCTGAGAAATCACATTAGATATTTCACCAACAAATTCATCGATATGAGAACCAACAATTGCTAAATATGGTTTTTCTTCGAATCTAGCCAACTGTTTTTCACATCGATCTGGTTTTGAACAATCATCCGTATCCATTCGTGCTACCAGTTCATTTTTGCACTCTTTTAATCCCACATTTAAAGCTAAACCCAAACCGAGATTTGTCTCATTTTTCACTCTATGAAGCATTGGATACTGGTCCAAAGCCTCATATAATTCATCTGTCAATGGCCCATCCTCTACCACTATAATCTCGTCCGGCTTAACGGTCTGATTCAACATCGAATCAATCGCAATTTTCAAATATTCTGGTTTTTCTTTTTTATATAACGACATTAACACAGAATACTTTCTTGATTTTGCACATTCTCTTACAGCTTCAATTCTATCCTCGTCATTTTGATTGTTTTTAACTTTTTTCAAAATATCTCTAGCCTCTTCTTGTTTATTATCATATTCTTCCAAGCTTACCTGATCTGTTCTTAACAGATAATCTCCAAAATCCTCTGCTGTCGCCATATCATCTTGTGTAATACCTTCTTGTTTAATAAAGGCTTTCTTTACAGTTTCAAAAATAATTCTTACATCTTCAGCAATGCTTACATTCTCAATATATTTCAAATCCCATTTTATTTTATCTTCCCACGCAATAGCATTACGTCCATTCACTTGTGCAAGACCAGAAAGACCTGGCTTTGCTGTATGTCTCATTCTCTGCTCATTTGTCATAAACACCATATCTCTGACAAGCTGTGGACGTGGTCCAATGACAGACATTGTTCCATTCAGGATATTAAATGCCTCTGGTAATTCATCAAGACTTGTATTACGAAGCCACTTTCCAAATTTTGTAAGTCTCACATCATCTGGAAGCAATTCCCCATTCTCGTCTCGTTCGTCTGTCATAGAACGGAATTTATACATTTTAAAAACAGTCTCTTTCCCATCCGGTCCAATAAGTCCCGGTCGATCCTGTGTGAATAACACAGGCGATCCAAGCTTTGTTCTAACGAGAAAAGCCACCCCGAGGTACAATGGGCTAAATACTACAATCGCACCTGTTGCACATGTAATATCTATGGCTCTTTTTATATATTTCTCATAGAATCCCATTTTACGAAAATTAACTGGATTAATATTTTCTGCCTTATATGTAGTTTTTTTTGCTTTATTTTCCATTACCTTGGCCGTAATTGCTGTTGCAACAGCTACGCCAGTAACAATACAACCTATTACCTTTTTTTTAGCCACGACTTTCTCCCACTCTTTTGAATCCTAACTACTCAAAACATGCTTTTATCACTTCAATAATTTTATCCTGCTGTTCTGCAGTTATCTTGTTATCAGACGGTAAACATACGCCTCTCTGGAATATATCAGCACCGATATCTTTGATTCCACCTGCAATATATGCATTGGTTTTTGCTCTACCAGAACCATTAGTAGTAACAAACTCATGCATTCTATACATCGGCTGCATATGCATTGGTTTCCAAATTGGTCTGCCTTCGGCATTTATGCTACTAATTGCATCTAAAATTTCTGTTGGACAGCTTTTTCCTGATTCTGCAATATACAGTGCCTCTGTTTCACTTCTAACCTGTCTACACATTGCCTCTTCATCAATTAATAATGCACTCAACCAGTAATTAGGACTTGCCTTTGTCTCATCAAATGGATTCATCTTAATCGGAAGTTCTTTCAAGCCTTCTTTATATCTTTCATAAATTGCCTTTTTCTGTGCAATATGCTCCGTCAAATGATCGTACTGGTCTCGGATTACACCTGCAATCACATTGCTCATACGATAGTTATAGCCAACCTCTTCATTCTGATACCAAGCCGCTGCCTCTCTTGCCTGTGTAGACCATTTACGAGCCTGATTCGCATCTTCCAGTGAATTTGTTAATAAGCATCCACCAGCTGATCCAGTTATAATTTTATTTCCATTATAAGAGACTGCTGCGTAATCACCATACGAACCACACTGTTTTCCATCCCAACTTGCTCCCATGGCCTCTGCAGCATCTTCAACCAATAAAGCACCGTGTTTTTCACAAATTTCTTTAATCTGTCTTATATTTCCAGGAAAACCATATAATTCAGCATAAACAACCAATTTTACATCCGGGTACATCTCGAATGCTTTTTCCAGTGCAACAGGATCCATTCCCCATGAATCATATTCCGTATCAATAAATACAGGAATTCCGCCCTCATAAACAACAGGATTCAATGTCGCATTAAATGTCATATCTGTACAGAAAACTCTTTTTCCATTCAATGCTCCTATTCCTACTTGTGGCTTTCCATACAATTTTTCGCCAGCCAATTTCATACAAAGATGAAGTGCTGCTGTTCCGCAAGATAATGCAACAGCATATTGGGTTTCAGACACTTCTGCTGCTACTTTCTCAACCTCATTGATATTGGCACCAACAGTAGACATCCAGTTTGTTTCATACGCTTCCATTACATAGCGCATTGATTCTGGGTACATTGTCGGAGAGGAAAGCCACACTTTATTTTCAAACTTATCAAATCTTCCGTTATTTACAAAAGCCATTATTTGCTCACTCCTTCAGTTTTTCTTTTACTTATGCCGGATGATAAGTGCTTACCACTTTCTGTACTCGTTCTTTCATATCATCCTTATTCTTATATGCCGCTTCCAGAAGACTATCCAACTGCTCCAAAAACTCTTCAATATCAAACGGAATCGGGCAACCGATATGAATTAAATCATTTTTCGTTTTCTTTAAGCCCTCTTCAGCCATTAATTTTTCCTCGTATAACTTCTCACCAGGCCTCAGACCTGTATACGTCAACTTAATATCAACATCTGGTGTATATCCAGATAAACGAATCAGATTTCGAGCTAATGTATCTATTTTTACAGGTTCTCCCATATCAAGCACGAAGATTTCTCCTCCTTTTGCGTAAGTTCCAGCAAGAAGGACAAGACTTACAGCTTCTGGAATTGTCATAAAGTAACGGATGATATCCGGATGAGTAACTGTTACCGGTCCACCTGCTTCAATCTGTCTTTTAAAGATTGGAATAACTGAACCGTTACTTCCTAATACATTACCAAATCGCACTGCAACGAACTCTGTTTGTGCTGTTTTCAGCGCCTCAACAACTTTCGGTGCCGTAATCATATCTTTCATTTCATGTGTAAAGAGCTGTGGCACTTCATATGCCTTTCCTCCTTTCACCTTAGCTGCAAATGCCTGAATTACCATTTCACATAAGCGCTTAGATGCCCCCATGATGTTCGTTGGATTAACCGCTTTATCTGTACTGATCAATACGAACTTTTTACATCCATGGGCCATTGCTGCAAATGCTGTTTTGTAAGTTCCCAGTGCATTATTTTTAATTGCTTCGCACGGGCTGTCTTCCATTAATGGTACATGTTTGTGTGCTGCAGCATGATATACGATTTCAGGTCTGTACTTTTCAAATACCTGGAACATTTTTCTACTGTCACGCACGGAACCAATAATGGTATCTAACTTCATTTCCGGGTATTTCTTTTTTAATTCTAATTGAATGTCATAAGCATTGTTTTCATAAATATCGAAAAGAATGAGGTGTTTTGGCTGATGTGATGCAATCTGTCTAGCTAACTCTGAACCAATAGAGCCGACACCAGTAATTAAAACAACCTTTCCTTTGATATATTCAAATACCTCTGTCATATCCGGCTTAATCGGATCTCTACCCAGTAAATCTTCAATCTGTACCTGTTTCATCTTGCTAACAGTTACCTGTCCAGTATATAACTGGTACATTCCCGGCAGATTCATAAGTTCACAAGCTGTTTCACTGCAAACCCGAAGGATGTCTCTTTTATCTTCTGGTCTCGCACTTGGAATTGCCATGTAGATTTTCTGAATTTCAAATTTTTCTACAGCTTCCAGGATTCTGTCTCTACCACCAAAGACTGGAACATCATCTATGTATCTTCCCCACTTGTTCGGATTATCGTCTATAAAGCAGGCTACTTTCTCATTTGTTTCTTTCGCTGCTTTCAGATCACGATAAATCATCTGACCAGCAGAACCAGCTCCAATCAACATGACTTTCTTTTCATGCTCACTCTTATTGCTTCTTCCTCTTAAAAGAAGAATGAAACGATATGAAAAACGAATTCCTAAAGTCAAGCTGAACTGGCAAGCAATACCTATCAAATAATAGGAAACAGGCATCCTCTGCACGAATACAGTCAATGCTACAATATAAACAATGCCACTAATTGCAGTTGCTACACTCACTCTTAAAAGTTCAGTGTAACTTGCAAATCGCCAAATGCTTTTATACAAGCGCATAAACCAGAACAATACTACACAAAAAGCTGCATAAAGCAATATGCTTTTATAGTACGCATGAAGATATTGTTTTTCTATCGTGCTAAATCTAAAATCAAATCGGATCAGCAGCGCTGCACAATATGACACTACAACAGCCACAAAATCATATATCATCAACAATAAAGTGACCACTTCCCAGTGTTCCATTTTTCTCATTTTACAAGAATTTCTACTCATTTTTTCCCCTCTATCATCTCGACATATTTTTCATTTATTATCAAAAGGTTCTCCTTTAATTGCGAGATATTTTCCTTTAATTTTCATATTCATATACATATTCTTTTTTAACACAACAAATAGCCTGTGTACGTCTATGTGAAGTACGGCAGGCTACTAAGTCTAAATGCATGTTATTCTATCTTGTCTTGTTTCAATGGGTTAAAAAGAAACATTCAAGAGTAAATCTCTGTATTTTCATATAAAATAGCCTTCTATCTCAAGCCCATTATTCACAAACAAAATAGAAACATTCGACTTAGAGACTCTGCTATCCCATTGAAAAACAAAGGTTTTCACTGGTTGTCCCTATTATATCTTTAAGCCCAGTATATACCAGTTTAATATCCACATCAGGTGTATAACCGGATAATCTTATGAGATTTCTTGCTAATGTATCAATCTTTACCGGTTCTCCCATGTCCAAAACAAAGATTTCTCCGCCTTTTGCGTAAGTACCGGCAAGAAGTACAAGACTTACTGCCTCTGGAATCGTCATAAAATAACGGATAATATCCGGATGCGTAACTGTTACCGGTCCACCTGCTTCAATCTGTTTTTTGAAGATTGGAATAACAGATCCATTACTACCGAGTACATTACCAAATCGAACAGCAACAAACTCTGTCTGTGCTGTCTTTAATGCTTCTACAATTTCCGGTGCTGTAATTACATCATTCATTCCATGCGTAAACAGCTGTGGCACTTCGTATGCCTTTCCCTCTTTGATTTTTGCTGCAAATGATTGAATAATCATTTCACACAGGCGCTTAGATGCGCCCATTATATTCGTTGGATTTACAGCCTTGTCTGTACTGATTAATACAAACTTCTTACAGCCATGTGCCATAGCTGCATATGCTGTCTTGTATGTTCCGATTGCATTATTCTTGATTGCCTCACATGGACTATCTTCCATGAGCGGAACATGTTTGTGTGCTGCTGCATGATATACGATTTCCGGTCTGTACTGCTCAAACACCTGAAATATCTTTCTGCTGTCTCGCACAGATCCAATAAGGGTATCAAGCTTCAGTTCCGGATATTTCTTTCTAAGCTCCAATTGAATATCATATGCATTGTTCTCATATATATCAAATAGAATCAGATGCTTCGGCTGATGTGATGCAATCTGTCTTGCCAATTCCGAACCGATGGAACCAACACCTGTAATAAGTACAACCTTTCCTTTTATATAATCGAATACTTCTGACATATCCGGTTTAATCGGATCTCTTCCTAATAAATCTTCAATCTGTACCTTTTTCATCCTGCTGACAGATACTTCTCCGGTATAAAGCTGATACATACCTGGCAGATTCATAAGTTCACAAGATGTTTCACTGCAGATACTTAAGATATCTCTCTTCTCTTCCGGTTTTGCACTCGGTATAGCCATATAAATTTTATCAATATTGAATTTTTCTACTGCTTCCATGATTCGGTCTCTGCCACCAAACACAGGCACATTGTCAATATATCTGCCCCACTTATTTGGATTATCATCAATAAAGCAAGCAACTATCTCATTCGTTTCTTTTGCATTTTTGATATCGCGAAAAATCAGCTGTCCTGCAGCTCCTGCACCAATCAGCATGACTTTCTTTTCGTTTTCATTCTTATTCGCTCTTCCTCGCAAGAGAAGAATAAAACGATAAGAGAAACGGATTCCTAACGTCGTGATAAACTGGCATACCATACCTATTATAAAATAGGAGATTGGCATTCTTAGCACAAATCCTGTCAGAGTAACCGCATAAACAATGCTACTGATTAAAGTCGCAGCTGTCACACGCATTAACTCTGAATAACTTGCAAATCTCCAAATGCTCTTATACAGACGCATGAACCAAAACACGATCACACAAAAAGCTGCATAAAACAGGATACTCTTATAATATGTATGAAGATATATCGTTTCTATTGATGAAAATTTACAGTCAAAACGTACCCATAATGCTGCAAAATACGATACAGCGACTGCCATAAAGTCATAAATCATCAATAATAACGTTACTACTTCCCAGTGTTCGAATGTTTTCTTATGTTCTTTGCTCATTTTCTTCCCTCTTCTATATTTAATAGGTTATTCCCCATAAACTGAATATACTCCCAATATACCCAATGAAAGGGGTTGGCATCTGCCTACCCCCCCCCCGATTTTATTCTACGCAAAAATTTACTATTAACATAATATACTTAGGGTATTGTTTTGTCAATAAATGTCAAAATTTTTGGTTATAATATCTAATTTTAAGTTGTATTTAATAATTTAATTGTTATTTATATAAGCCGGCATGGATATTTTACTCCTCAAAGAGCTTTATCTTCCTCTCTATCATCTCATCAATCCTTGCGATATACTGCCCTACATCCTTGACATTCTCGCATCTGTCAATGCGGTGTGTGCCATCCGGATTCGGTACGGGCCAGACACGCTTGGTGCTTGCTCCTGCTCCGCACGCCACGATGGTCTGCTTTTCCTCCATTATCAATATGTTATATACGCCGGCCTTGCCCTTTGCCGCATAGCCTACGTTTTCCATGTTACCTGCCATGCCCTTCTGTCTGTAGAGGTAGTATGGCTCAAGCCCCATCTGCTTACAGTAGGCTGCGCAGAGATCCATATGCTCCTGGGTGTTGACCATCTGCATATCTCTGTAGCGGTCCTTGAAGATGGTGAGTCTTGCAGCTCGCTTTACTGCGAGTGAATGGATGGTGACATTGTCAGGCGCCAGCTCCTTCACCAGCTCCATTGTGTGCCTTACATCATCGAGTGTCTCCTCGGGAAGTCCCATGATGAGATCCATGTTTATGTTGTCAAAGCCCAGCTCACGCGCAAGCTTGAAGCTATTTATCGTATCGTCTACCGTGTGGTGTCTTCCTATTATATCGAGAGTCTGCTGCTTCATGGTCTGTGGATTTACTGATATACGGCTGATGCCGTTTTTCTTTAGTGCCATGAGCTTTTCTCTCGTGATGGAATCCGGTCTGCCCGCCTCCACCGTAAATTCCAGGCAGTCCTTTAAATCAAAGCTGCATTTGATTTTTCTGATAAGCCTGTCAAGCTGGGCAGGGCTTAGGGTGGTCGGTGTGCCGCCTCCTATGTAGATGGAGTTTAGCTTTTTGTGGTAGAATTTCTGCGCCGTGTAGTCTATCTCCTTCTCGAGTGCGTCGAGGTAATCGTCCACGCGGTTTTTCCACACACCCAGCGGGTATGAGGTAAACGAGCAGTATGCACAGGTGCTCGGGCAGAAGGGTATGCCTATGTACAGGCTGTAGCCGTTGTCATAGTCCACCCTATCGAGCAGTGCCTTCTCGCGCTTTGCTATACCTATTGAGAGGTCGATTTTCTCATCGCTTGCGAGGTAGGTTTCCTTAAGATAGTCGTAGGTTTCCTTATCGCTCATGCCGTCCTCTATGCATTTCATGGCTATCTTGGTCGGTCTGATGCCTGAGAGTGTGCCCCACGGAAGGCTCTTTCCTGTGCCCTTTTCTATCATGGAATAGAGGGCGAGCTTGAGGCGGTTTTTGGTCTCTTTGCGGTCTGCACTGTCTACGGATATTTTTGTGCAGATTCTTTTTCCGGCTCTATTAAGCGTCCACTCCACTGCAATTTCATCGCCCACATAGTCTATCTTAAATACCTGTGAGGCATCCGCAAATTCCTTTACGCCATCATCTGTCATCTCGTGGTGTGTGCAGGCTAGGTTTTTCCCCTCCACCTCATCAGGTGGGCAGCTATAGTACATCTGCACATCCTCCTGCGGGAAGAACTCCTTGAGCAGTGAGTGCACATCATATTCAAAATCCGGTTTATTAAATACTACTACTATCATAAGTAAGGGTTATACATCCTCTCGTTTTCTATGGTTGTTGTGTCGTTGTGGCCCGGGTACACCTCTGTATGCTCAGGCAGTGTCATGATTTTTTCCTTCACTGTGCGCACGAGGTCTGACATGCTGCCACCCTTGAAATCCGTACGTCCGATTGAGCCGCAAAACAGCGAATCTCCTGTAAAGATCACGTCCTCATACGGGAAATAATAGCAGCAGCCACCCGGTGTATGCCCCGGTGTGTGAAGCACTACTATGTGAAAGCCTGCGATGTCAATTTCCTGCTTATCCTTCAAAAATACATCCGCATAAAAAGTCTTTGACTGGCCCATCATGTAGCTGACATTGAGCTGCGGGTCATCGAGTGTGGCTTTGTCTGCCTCATGGATATATATTTTGATGCCGTAGCGGTCTGCGAGCGGCTTTGCATCCGTGGCATGGTCAAAGTGTCCGTGTGTGAGCAGTATTGCTACTGGCTTTGCGCCTGACTCATCCACTTTTTTGGCGAGCTGATCCGCACACGCACCCGGGTCTATTATTATCATTTCCTTTGTCTTTATATTGGTGACAAAGTAGCAGTTGGTCTGCACCGGTCCCACTACGAAGTGGTCTATCTTCATATTTACCATATGAGTGTACTCCTTGTCTGTTATATGTTATGCTTCACGCAAGAACCACCGGGATTTAGCCGGTGGTCCTCTCTACGTCTATTACACTTTCTATCTGTCTGAGCTTCTCCACTAGAACCTTTATCTGGTCCCTGCCTTTGATATTGAAAAATACCTCGATTGTAGCGATGCCCTGCTTGCTGGTCTTGGACTGGATACCACTGATATTGATTTCCTTCTCGGTAAATATCTTTGTGATATCTACGAGCAGTCCCGGCCTGTCATGACAGAATATCTTTAGGTCTGCCTGATACTCGGCACCGTTGTCCATGAGGGCTGTATCCTGCCACTCTGCTTCTATGAGCCTGTCCTTTTCCATCTTGGACAGATTGATGATATTCACACAGTCTGTCCTGTGGATGGAGATGCCTCGGCCTCTTGTGACAAAGCCCACTATTTCATCTCCCGGAACAGGATTGCAACACTTCGAGAAGTGCACAGCCACATCATAGAGTCCGTGTACCACAATGCCGCTCTTTGACTTGTGCTCGGGCTGTGTGCCTGCTGCCGCCTGCTGCTTTTCTGCAATGCTGCCAAGCACATCTGCATCTGTCACCGGCACCACATGATCCTTCTTGTACTCGTCGTACATCCTGTTGACTATCTGGCTCTCCTTGAGTCCGCCGTGGCCGACGGTTGCAAGGCATGAGTTCCAGTCGTGGAAGCCGTATTTGCGGCGTATTTTCTCCTGATACTCAGGCTTGTTTATTTCAGCAAAGTTGATGCCCTTTGCCTTGGCATAGGCTGCTATCAGATCCTTGCCGTGCTGTATATTCTCCTCCTTGAGCTCACTTCTGAACCACTGGTTAATCTTGTTCTTGGCCTGTGTGCTCTTTACGACCTTGAGCCAGTCACGGCTTGGTCCCTTGGAGTTCTGTGAGGTGATTATCTCTATCTGGTCACCGTTTTTGATGACATAGTCTATCGGCACCAGCTTGCCGTTTACCTTGGCACCGACCATCTTGTTGCCGACCGCAGAGTGTATGCTGTAGGCAAAGTCTATAGGTGTGGATCCCTTTGGCAGGTTCTTTACATCGCCGGACGGTGTGAATGCAAATACATTGTCGGAGAATAAATTTAAATCACTCTTTAATAAAGTCATAAACTCCTTATTATCCGACATATCCTGCTGCCACTCGAGTATCTGGCGCAGCCAGCTGAGCTTCTCCTCCTCTGTGACAGTGGTGGTAGTGGCATTGCCGTTGTTTGCTTCCTTGTACTTCCAGTGCGCTGCGATACCGTACTCAGCTGTACGATGCATCTCATAGGTACGTATCTGTATCTCAAACGGCTGTCCGCTCGGTCCTATAAGTGTCGTGTGAAGCGACTGGTACATGTTCTGCTTCGGCATGGCAATATAGTCCTTGAAACGGCCCGGTATAGGCTTATACTTCTCATGTATGATACCAAGCACTGCGTAGCAGTCCGGTATGGTATCCACCAGAATCCTGATGGCAAAGAGGTCATATATCTGGTCTATCGTCTTGTCCTGATTGACCATCTTCTTATATATACTGAAGAAATGCTTTGCCCTGCCGTATATCTCTGCCTTGATACCGGCATCTGAAACATACTTCTTGACATCGTTTACCAGACCCTGGATGTAGGTGTCGCGCTCTGTCTTTCTGAGGGCTACCTTCTCTACCAGATCGTAATATGCATCCGGATAGAGGTACTTCATACAAAGATCCTCGAGCTCTATCTTTATCTTGCTGATACCAAGTCGCTGTGCGATAGGGCAGTAGATATCCTGTGTCTCTCTGGCGATACGCTGCTGTGCCTCCTTGGACTGGTACTTGAGTGTACGCATATTGTGCAGTCTGTCTGCCAGCTTTATGAGGATGACCCTGATATCCTTTGCCATGGCGAGAAACATCTTGCGCAGATTCTCAGCCTGCATCTCAAGCCTGTCCGCATTCTTATCCTTCGGATCCTTGGTGCTGTCTGTCAGATGCAGGTGCTTTAACTTCGTGACACCATCCACCAAATGTGCGACATCGTCTCCAAACTCCGCACGCATCTCATCCATGGTCATGATGGTGTCCTCCAGCACATCATGGAGCAGTCCTGCTGCAATTGTTTCCTTATCCAGCTCGAGCTCGGCGAGTACTATGGCAACACACAGCGGATGTATGATATAAGGCTCTCCTGACTTACGTGCCTGACCCTTATGGGCATCATAAGCTACCCTGTAGGCTTTGTCCACAAGGCTCGTGTCATCCGACGGATGATACTTTTTGATTTCCTTTTTCAGCTCATCATAAAGCTCCTCAGGGCTCGTAAAATCCTTTGTTCCCCTTATACCGCTGGTATCTGAGCGAAATTTGTCCGCTATTTTTTCTAATTCTTCTGTTGAGTAATCTGCCAATAGTCTCACCTCGATTGTAGTGTATCTTTAGTAGCCATTATATTTTATTTCTTTAAAAATTGCAATCTTATGTTGTTAGCCGATAACCATCTTTACTCCGCCATACATGCCTGCTGAGTTGCCGAGTGTGGCGAGCTTGATCTCTGTCTCGCGGCTTGCATGGAAAGCATACTCTTTATAGTACTTTGCTGCTGTATCGATGATGATGCTGCCCGCCTTTGAGAGGCCTCCGCCTACAACAAATACCTCAGGGTCCATAACGCATGCTACTGCTGCCATTGCCTTGCCGAGAAGCTTCATAGACTGCTCTACTGCCGCAATGCCCGCTGCATCTCCTGCCTTTGCCGCATCGCATACATCCTTGGCTGTGAAGCCTGCATTTAAATCAAGCTTTGTTGCCACATCCCTGTGTGCTGCAATGTATCTCTCTGCCACTCTTACGAGACCGTTTGCTGATGCATACTGCTCTAAGCAGCCCTTCTTGCCGCAGCCACAACACTCTGACTCATCATCTACCATAGGCATATGTCCTATCTCTCCGCCTGCTCCGTTTACTCCGGCTACGATTCTGCCATCGCGGATGATTCCTCCGCCTACGCCTGTGCCGAGTGTGATCATGACTACATCCTGATGGCCCTTTCCGCCACCCTGCCACATCTCACCGAGTGCAGCTACGTTGGCATCGTTTCCGGCCTTTACCTTGATGCCGCCGCACAGTACTGAGAGTGACTGTGCCACGTTGAACACGCCCCAGCCGAGGTTGACACACTTCAATACTGTTCCGTCATCCTTTATAGGTCCCGGAACTCCCATGCCTACACCCTCGATGTCACCCATCTCTATGCCATGCTTCTCGTTATTCTCCTTGATTGATGCTGCGATATCAGGCAGGATAAGCTCGCCGGAATTCTCTGTGCGTGTAGGAATCTCCCATGTATCGACAAGCTTTCCTGTTGTCTCGAAAAAGCCCATCTTTACAGTTGTTCCACCTATATCTACTCCGTATGCGTATTGTTTCATTTTTTCGTCCTCCAAATCGTTAAACTATGTTTATATTTTATTGCCTAATTGCATATTTTTCAATGTTTTTCATTGTTTTTTATGTTTTTTCTATATATGGAAGCGTTTATATCATCATCCATATGCCCGCTATTTGTAAATCCAAGCTTTTTGGCAAGACGCACCGATGCCTCATTTCTCTCGTCTATCCGGCAGTAAAGCTCTTCAAAGTCTGTGTTTTCGCGCGCGTAGTCTATGATGAAGCGGCATACCTCCGTGGCATAGCCCTGGTTCCATAATTCCGGCGCTATCATATAGCCCAGTTCATCATGCTCAAGCCCTGCCCTGCCTATCAGCTTCCCTGTTTTCTTGGAAAATATAAGCCACATGCCATACTCGTAAAAGCCATACATGTTCTCTATATATGCTTTCTGGTATTCAAGCTCTGTCTCGTAGTCGTAAAGCGGCTCCACAAAGTCTGTCATGCCGGGCTTGTCATAGAGCTCATAGAGCGCAGGAAGGTCTGACAGGGACAGCTCACGTATCAGACACCTGTCTGTCTCACCGATGTCCCACGGGATGTGATTATACCGCCTGCGCACCCGCTCAAGATACTCAATATCAAGCTCCGCAAGGCTCTCGACTGCATAGCGCGTGCCGCACTGCGGTTCTCCTACTGATGCTATGCCGAGTGAGTCGGCTATTTGCTTCTGCTGCCGGTTTGATACTATCCAGATACAGTCGGCGGGAGCTTTCGGTATTCTTTGATTTCCCGTATTAGCTTCCGCGGTGTTATCTGCAGATTCTTGTATCGTTGTTTTTTGGAAGTCATTAATTGATTCATCAGCCGGTAGCGCAACATACAGTTTTTCTTGCAGCTCTTCTGACATAGATGCCTTGCCTGCCACACTTCTCCACTGCAGCTTGAATATCTCGTCATGATAGTAAAAAGAGGCAAGTTTTGCGCTTGCCTCATCAATAATTATTATCATTAAACTGTCTCCGGCTCCGGATAGTCCACTCCGAATGTCTCAACTGTAACTTTCTTCATGACCTGAGCCTCAATTGGTTTGTCCATGTAGTCTGTGCGCACCTCTGCGATCTTGTTTACCACATCCATGCCCTCGATTACCTTGCCGAATGCCGCATACTCGCCGTCGAGATGTGGTGCATCCTGATGCATGATGAAGAACTGGCTGCCTGCTGAATCAGGTATCATGGTACGTGCCATTGAAAGTACACCGGCTGTGTGCTTTAAGTCATTTTTGAAGCCGTTGTGTGTGAACTCGCCCTTGATTTCATAGCCCGGGCCGCCTGTGCCGTTTCCGTCAGGATCTCCGCCCTGGAGCATGAAGCCCTTGATTACACGGTGGAAGCATACTCCGTCATAGAAGTTGTGATTGATTAAGCTGATAAAGTTGTTTACTGTGTTTGGTGCGATTTCCGGATAAAGCTCCGCCTTGATTACATCGCCGTTTTCCATTGTGATTGTTACGATTGGATTCTGTGCCATTATTTTTCTCTCTTTCTTTTATAATATTATGAGGCTTGGAGAATATCCATTCCTCGCAATAATTAAATATCGAATTAATTTCTACCCGATTGATTTTACCTGATTTTACTTACTCAGTGCCTCGACAACCTTCGGAAACTCCATGAAGTGCGATGCCTTCACCAGTATGGTGTCGCCCTCCTTCACATATGAAAGAAGCTCCTGTGTCATAATCTCCCTATCCTCGAAATAGTGGATGTCTACATCGGACGATTTCTCCGCGGCTCCGGCTGCATATTCCTTTGCAAGCTCGCCTGCGGCAAAAAGTGTATGGATATGATTCTCTCCAACTGCTTCGCCTACCTCATGGTGCAGCTTTTTCTCATCGCTTCCAAGCTCGCCCATGTCGCCAAGCACTGCTATTGTCCTGCCCTTTGCATGTGAAAGCACCTCGATAGAGGATTTCATGGATACAGGATTTGCATTGTAGCAGTCATCTATCACTGTCATGCCATGCGTTTTGATGAAATTGGTACGCCCTGCGATTGTCTCTGCTTTCTCGATTCCTGACTTTATCTCAGCTATTGTGAGGCCAAGCTGCAATCCGACAGCTGCTGCCGCCATGGCATTGTATACATTGTGCTCACCCGGGATGTGGATGTGTGCATCAAACTCACCCTCCGGAGTGACAAAATGAGCCTTCATGCCGTCGAAGCCCAGGTTTTCAATATTTGTGGTATATACTGATTTATGAACGCCTGAAGCCGATTCCTTGCCATAGTATATGGCAGGCTTTCCATTTACCGTCTGCACTGTGGCCAGCTTATCGTCATCTGCATTCAGCACTGCGACCGCATCCGGCATCATATGCTCAAAGCACTCTGTCTTTGCTTTAAGCACACCATCCCTGTCGCCCAAAAACTCCAGATGGCAGTAGCCGATATTGGTGATGACCATGACATCCGGGCAAGACATAGTAGAAAGTCTGTGCATCTCGCCAAAATCAGATATGCCCATCTCAAGCACCGCTACCTGATGGCTTTCCCTGATTCCGAAAATGGTGAGTGGCAGGCCTATCTCGTTGTTGAAATTGCCTGCGGTCTTGTGGACGCTGTATTTCTGCTCAAGAACTGATGATATCATCTCCTTGGTGCTGGTCTTGCCGACACTTCCGGTGATACCCACCACCTTGATATCAAGGCTTTTTCTGTAAAATGCCGCTAGCTTTTTCATGGCATCGGTGGTTGATTCAACAAGCACATATGGGCCTGCCGGATCCGTCAGCTCATGCTCAGAGAGCACAATTGCCGCCCCCTGCTCAAACACAGTCGGAATGAATTTGTGTCCGTCCACCCTTTCTCCCTTTATCGGGATAAAAAGATAGCCCTCCTTCACCTGTCTGCTGTCTATGACTGCGCCGGTGATTGTCGTATCAAGCAGTGTCTCATCGCCTATGTATGTGCCATCGCAAGCCTTTGCGATATTTGCAAATGTAAGATTCTTCATGTACTTATCCGACATGCTACACCTCATATTTTTTCAAAGATATGTCAATCAGATGCTCACAGAGCTGATTAAAGCTCATACCGATAACCGCTGCCTCCTGTGGCAGAAGACTGGTCGGAGTCATGCCCGGCAGTGTGTTTGCCTCTAGGCAGAACATCTCATTTTTTTCATTGAGCAAAAAGTCTGAGCGTGAATATGTGTCAAGCCCGATAACGCGCGCAACCTCCTCGGCATAGTGCTGCATATCCTTTGTCACCTGCTCAGGAAGCTCGGCCGGACATGTCTCTACTGTACTGCCCGCCTTGTATTTGTTCTTATAATCGTAGAAGCCCTCCTTCGGTGCAATCTCTATAATAGGAAGAGCCTTGCCCTCGATAACGCCGACAGAGAACTCCCTGCCCTGTACAAATTCCTCGATAACCAGCTCATTTTCCCACTTGAAGGCATCGTCAAGTGCCGCCTTGAACTCTGCCGCATCCCTAACGATAGTGACACCGATGCTTGAACCGCCGCAGCATGGCTTTACCACGCATGGAAGTGTCAGGTCAAGCTTTGTGATATCGTCCTGTCTGGTCGCTCTTGTCATGGAAATACCCTTTGGAGTAGGGATACCGTTTGCAAGGAAGAACTGCTTTGATGTCTCCTTGTTCATGGCGATGGCTGAGCTTAAATAATCGCTGCCTGTATATTTGACACCGAAGAGGTCAAATGCTGCCTGTATCTTTCCGTTCTCTCCGTTTTCTCCGTGGAGAGCCATGAAAACAATGTCCGCCATCTGACACATTTTGATGACATTTGGTCCGAAGAAGCAAGGTGACTGGTCCTTTCTGGAAGCCTTTACCTTTGCGAGGTCAGGTGCCTCTGTCGGAATATCACTGACCTGCACGCTTATCTCGTCTGCGCGGTCAAATATACCTGTCAGGTCCTCCTCCCTGTCACTATATCCCATAAATACATCCAATAATATAACTTTGTGGCCGTTCTCTTTGAGTGCCTTAGCTACCATGCTTCCTGTCTTGAAGGAAACATCTCTCTCTGTGCTGAGCCCTCCGGCAAGTACTACGATGTTCATTTTTGTCCTCTTTTCTTTGATTGAATTATCATGCTTTGGCTTAATTAAACACAATGCAATGCTTCTTTTTTAAAGCTATGAGTAATCAACATAATTTTTCCAAAATTATAACACCATTTGTGCAAAAAAGAAAGACCGGTTGCCCGGTCAAAAAAGAAATTCTCATCTTATTTTAAACTGTGTTAACTTCCAGCAGCTGTATCATTCTCATAAATACCATTCGCCCGTGCAAATCATCCTGTGAAAGTGATTCTCCGTACTTCAATACTAATAATCGGCACTGATAAAAATTCAGCTCAGGATTGCCAAAAAGCAAAATCCGCAAGGCTGCATTTTCCAGGTAATTGTGTATATTTCCCACCTCAATAAATATATCTACGATATCATCGAGGTTAATAAGTCCTTTCTGTTCATAGTACATTGTTCTCAAATATTTGTTTCCCTCCATCAACTATATTTTTCATAGAACTTCTTTTTCTTTTGAAATTTTTTCGTTTTTTACGAAATTTTTCTCTTTGTTTTTGTTGGTGGGTTAATTTTTCCATATAATATATCAATATTCTAGGCGCGTTATGTGCTGATATTTTGAAGATTTCTATTAGAATTTTTAATATTGATAGGTGATTAGCAGTTTTCGACAAAATACGACATGGTGTTGAGTTTATTTTTGCTGGTTTTTGTTTAATATTGCTCTTTTTAGCTCAGAATTTTTGTAATGATAAATTTGTACTATATTTTGAGGTTTTTGTTCTAATTATTTCATTTTTTTAAATTTAATCCAAAATTTATTTAAAAATAATTTTGACATGATTAGAAATGAATGTTAAAATATAGATAACAAAAAGGTGCTACCTATAACAACGGTTCGCCTGATCATTTACTTAGTTAAAATAACCGTTCAGTTTCCAGGCTGGGGCGGTTATTTTTTTGTGGTCTTACTGCCATTGGAACCAATCGCATATCCAAGACCAAATGAGGTTAAACAGAGACTGAGCACTGCAATCAAGGTATCGACTGTAAGCATAAGCGAAGTCCTCCTTCCATCAGATTTCTCGAATGAGAGCATATCTATGTAAACGGAGCTATAGACTCCCCGCAAAAAGCGAACCGCCATCTACACGTCTACGTGTGGTAGCACCTATAATAATTATATCGAATATTTGTTCTATTTTCAAGATAATTTACTATAAATTTTATATAAATGGTTAATATAAAAAACCAGCAGCCAACGGCTGCCGGTTTTCGATGAAAAAAAGGTTAAATTATGATGAAAAATAAGAGTCTAACATTCCGGTTCGATAAGTCCGTATGTATTTCCTTTTCTCTTGTAGACTACATTTACTTCGTCATTCTCTGCATTTCTGAATACGAAGAAATCGTGTCCTGAGAGCTCCATCTGGATGCATGCATCCTCAGGATACATAGGTTTCATACCAAATCTCTTGGTACGGACAATCTTGATTTCCTCGTCCTCTGCATCGTCTGCCTCCACGAAATCATCCTGGAATATCGCCGGTGCATACTTCTTTGCGGAAATCTTGGTTCTGTATTTGCGAAGCTGTCTCTCGATTACTTCCTCTACCAGGTCAATTGATACGTACATATCGCTGCTGACCTGCTCTGAACGGATAACATGTCCCTTTGCCGGGATAGTAACCTCGATTTTCTGTCTATCCTTTTCTACGCTGAGTGTAACGTATACGTCTGTGTCCGGTTTAAAAAACTTCTCCAGCTTTGACAGCTTCTCCTCTACTGCCTGCTTAAGCCCCTCTGTTAATTCGATGTTTTTTCCTGAAATTGTTATTCTCATGATGTCCAACCCCTTTATCGTTTATTTGATACGTTGTCTGTATCATGTAAATATTATACCATAAATTTCGTTTTCATCAATCATTTTTATGCATTTTATATAAAAAATCAAGATTTTATTTATGATCCAACGCGAAATCACTTGATTTCGCTATAATTAAGGATTTCATCAAGATAAAAAACATCAAGTCAGATGATTTTTTATACACTACTCAAGTGCCTCAAGCTGAGAGGAAAGCTCCTCCCACGCCTCCATATCTATAAGGATTTCTTCCTCGAGAGCGTCTATTTCGTTCTGGATTTCCGTGAGCTTTGAGTAGCTTGACTGATACTCCGGCTTCATAAGCTCGGCCTTGAGCTCATCGAGCTTTGCCTCCTTGACCACCAGGTCCTCCTCGGCCTTTTTGACCTTTTTTTGTATCTTTGAGCGCTCCTTGCCCGGGTTGTAGTATGCCTTGCCGGTTGATGAGACAGCCATGCCGCCTGCCTGGGCTGCGCTATTTGCATTGGTGCTTTCGCCCACATTACCTGCTGCAGCGGTTTGTGACGTGCTCCGGTTTGCATCACTGCCTGTCTGACTGCCGCCGTTCTGGCTTATCGCGCCGCCAAATATCGCATTGCCTCTGTATACATTTTTGCTCTCCGAAGCCTCCCTGTCGAGCTTTTCCTGATACTGCTCATAGCCAAACTGATAGAGATTGGTCGTGCCATCCTCGAACACAAGCAGCTGTGTGGCTACCTTTTTCACAAAATATCTGTCGTGTGATACAAAAATCAGTGTACCCTTGTAGTCCTTAAGCATGCTCTCCAGCGTTTCCTTGCCTACGATATCCATATGGTTAGTTGGCTCATCGAGCACGAGCACGTTCGGTCTGGTCTTTAAAATCTTACAAAGCGCCAGTCTGACCTTTTCTCCTCCGGATAGCATATTTACGTTCTTGAACACGTCCTCCCCTGAAAAAAGGAAGGCTCCAAGTGCATTTCTTGCCTCTGTTTCCGTGAGATTCGGATACTCATCCCAGAAATCATCGAGCACAGTCTTGTTGCTTGTATACATGGCCATCTGCTGGTCGAAATATCCTATCTGCACGTTGGTTCCAAAGCGGTACTCGCCTGAAAGTGCAGGGATCTTACCCACGATAGTCTTTAAAAATGTCGATTTTCCAAGTCCATTTCCGCCAAGTATGCCAAGCTTTTCGCCTCTTTTCAAATCAAGCGACACTACGGAGAGCGGATGGTCATAGCCGATTGCAAGCTCTGATGTATAAAGCACATCGTTTCCGGTCTCCTTTTCGGGCTGGAAATTGGCATGGAATGTCTTGTTGTCGTACTTGTCCGGTGCCTCGATAATCACCATGCGGTCGATAGCCTTCTGCTTTGACTGCGCCATGGATGTCTTGGTCGGCTTGCCCTTGAAGCGCGTAACCATACGCTGCAAACGCTCTATCTCCTTCTGCTGAGCGATGTGATCCTTCATCTGCTTGTCGTAGTTTTCCTTTTTGCGGGCGATAAAATTGGTATAATTGCCCGGATAGCGCCTTGCTGTGCCGTACTCTATCTCGTATACCACATCTACCACATTGTCGAGAAACATACGGTCATGGGATACGACAACCACTGCCTTCGGGTACGACTTCAGATAGCCCTCAAGCCACTCAATCGTCGTGACATCGAGGTGGTTGGTCGGCTCGTCCAAAAGCAGTATGTCGGGCTTTGACAAAAGCAGCTTTATGAATGCTATCTTGGTCTGCTGACCTCCGGAAAAATCACGGATTGGCTTTTTACGCTCGTCGTCAGAGAAGCCGAACTTGCGGATCATGACCTCATATTCCTTCTCATAATAGTAGCCGCCATCATCCTTGAAAGCTTCCTCCATCGCGGTATATCTGGCTACCTTTTCATCGGAATAATCATGCTCGAGCTCTGCCGCCGCGCGCGCAAGCTCTGCCTTTCGCTCGTCCATTTTCACGAAGCATTTGCGCACCTCCTGCTCGAGTGTCACATCAGGATCATCAAACGCAATCTGCTTCAGATACCCTATCTCCGGGTTTCCTGCCTTTGCAATAAATGCGCTCTCATCGCTGTCGAGCTTTTCCATCTCAACCTCGCCTGAAATGAGCTTTAAAAGTGTTGTCTTGCCACAGCCGTTTCTGCCGACTATCGCTATCTTTTCTGTGTTTCTGATTTCAAAATCTATACTATGCAAAATGACGTCGTCGCCAAATGCGACAGCGCCATTACTTATCTGGTAGAGCATATACTATCCTTTCATGCTTATGCCTGCTGCTTAATTGTTAGCCATAATGTAGTTGACAAACTGTGTTGCAGTACGTCCCGAAATGCCACCATGGCTGAGCTCCCACTTGTTTGCCTCCCTGCACAGCTCCTCGTCTGAAAGTGTGCAGCCGCTCTTTCTAGCAAGCTCTGTTACAATATTGAAGAACTCCTTCTGCGATGGCTTTGAGTAGCTGATCGTCACACCAAAACGGTTTACAAGTGACAGCTTCTCCTCAACCGTATCTGAGTGATGCTTGTCATTGCTGTTGTCCTGGTCATTGCGGTCATTCCATGTCTCCTTGATCAGGTGACGGCGGTTAGAGGTTGCATAAATCAGTATGTTGTCAGGCTTTGTCTCCACACCGCCCTCGATAACTGCCTTTAGGAACTTGTACTCAATCTCATGCTCCTCGAATGAGAGGTCATCCATATATATGATAAATCTGTAGTTTCTGTTTTTGATTGCTGCGATAATCTTTGACAGATATTTAAACTGATGCTTGTATATCTCAATCATGCGCAGTCCGTCATCATAATACTGATTGACAATGGCCTTGATGCTTGTTGATTTTCCGGTTCCGCTGTCTCCGAAAAGCAGCACATTGTTGGCCTTTTTGCCCTGTACAAACGCTTCTGTATTGTCTGTGAGCTTTTTCTTCTGGATTTCATAACCGATCAGGTCATCGAGCATGACCGCATCCATATTGTTGATTGGCATGAAGGAGAAGCCACCATCCAGATGCTCCTCAATCCTGAATGCCTTGTTGAGACCAAACATGCCGACTCCGTATGCCTTGTAAAAGCCTGTTACCACATCAAAGAACTCCTGCTCATCCTTAGCTGCCTCAAGCTTCTTGCTCAACGCCCTTACTTTCTCGCTGACATTGTGATTGTACATAAGGTCCTTTTTCACAATGGCCTTATAATTGCTGATCTGTGTGAAGCAGTCGATTCCGAGTGCTGACTCGATTGGCTTGAAATCATAATCGAAAAGCTTCTTAAAAATCCTGAAATCGTTTGCCACAAGCCCATTTACACTGCCATCGCTGGCTCCGACCTTCTCACAGGTTATGGAAAACGGATTCTCACTCATCATAAGGAAGAAAGTGAGATAGTTGTGCCACAGGTTGTCATCAAAGCCATAGTCTGTCGCTACCTTTAAGATTCTCTTGACCTGTGTATTGATGTCGCGCACAAGCTCTGTCTTGTTGTACTCGCCCACCTCAAACTGCTCAAAGAGCAGGCCCAATTTATAAAGTATCTCGTCCTGAGATAAATCTCCGTACATAAGTAATTTTGATATTTCCTGATACATGGCTGTTCCTCCTGGTCTTGCCTTGTTTTCACTGCTAACATATGATTATAAACACTGCGCCACGATTTTGCAAGGGCTTGTGTGCTTACGTCCCGCCCTGCATGCAAAAAGGCGGAGCTAAAACTCCACCTTTATTGTTGTGCCACATCCCACCTCGCTGTCGAGCGTAAGCCCTGCATCATGCAGCTCCACTATATGCTTTACTATCGCAAGCCCAAGGCCTGTGCCGCCGGTCTCCTTCGAGCGGCTCTTGTCCACTCTGTAGAAGCGCTCAAAGACGCGCTCCTGCTGGTCCTTTGGGATGCCTATGCCGTTGTCCTCGACCGTGAGAACTGTCTTGCCACCGAGCTTGTGTACCGTCACATTTACGGTGCCGCCCTCATTGTTGTAGCGGATAGCATTCTGGCAGAGATTCTCAACGAGCTCCGTGAGAAGCTGCCTGTTGCCTCGTACCATACAGTCAGTGCCGTCAAAATTGAGTGCTACTTTTCTCTGCTCGGCATTCACCTGTAGATTTTCCATGCAGTCCTTGACCAGACAGTACAGATCAAGCTGTTCAAAGCCCTGCTGCGCCTCGCTGGAATCAAGCTCCGAGAGCTTTATGATATCATTGATCAAGGAAAGCAGGCGCTGTGCATTTCTTCTGATTTCAGTGGCAAAATGAATCTGCTGCTCCTTTTCGACCATGCCGTTTTCTATTAGCTCTGCGTAGCCGGAGATGGCTGTGAGCGGAGTCTTTAGCTCGTGTGACACATTGGCTGTGAAGTCCTGTCTGCTCTTTGCCGCGGCAAGCACGCCCTCATGCTGTATCCTTATCGCATTCATGAACGGCACGAGCTCCTTGTACTCTGTCTTTTTCTGGATGACAGAGGCCTGCTCAAGGTTGCCTGCGAGTGTCTCGATTGGCTTCATGAGCTTTCTGGTCAGGCTCTTTGCAAGTACCACACATATTCCAACTATGATAACCGTCACTATAAGCATGGCAGGTATACTGCTTGCAAACATGTTCCAGATACTTCTTGCTGCAATAGAGACACGCAGTACCGTTCCATCATTAAGCTTTATGGCATGATAGAAGGTATTGCTATTCATGGTTGCTGATGTTCTCACGCTGTCTCCCGTACCTTTATCAAATGCTGATTCAACTTCCGGTCTATCGCCATGATTTTCAAGTTTTTTCACATCATTTTGATTGTCATACAGCACTGTGCCGTCCTTGTCAATCCAGGTGACACGAATACCCTCCACGTCAATCTGCGGGATTTCATTTATATCCTGTTTTAGTATTCCGGTGCTTTCTATTGTCTCTGCCATGACCTGCAGGTCTTCCTTTACCTGCTTCTGAAAGAGGTAATAGTTGATTACTGTCATGGAAACCATAGTGGCAATTGCTACAAAAAGTGCTGTTGCTACCAGATAATAGTTAATCTTCTTTTTCATGCTGTACGCTCCGCTTATGTATATTAGAAATCATTATAACAGCTATTATTCTATAACATAGCCCACATTTCTGACTGTCTTTATCCTGCTGCCATAGTCACCCAGCTTGTGGCGGAGTGTCTTTATGTGCATGTCCACTGTACGTGTCTCACCCTCAAAGTCAGTATCCCAGACGCTTCTCATGATGATTTCCCTAGTCATGACTATGCCCTGACTGCCCATCAGAAGCCTTAAAAGCTCGTACTCCTTGTATGTAAGGTCAACCGGCTCATTGTTCACTGTAACCACATGGCGCTCATGGTCAATCACCAGATCATCCAGCTTTAAAAGCTTCGGCTCCTCCTTCGCTGTTCTCCTGAGCAGTGCCTTTACTCTTGTGATAAGCTCCATGATTGAGAAAGGCTTTTTGATGTAATCATCTGCGCCTCCGTCCAGACCTTTTATCATATCCATCTCTGTGGTCTTGGCTGTGACCATTATAATAGGAATATCCTGTGTGGCCGGACGTTTTCTGAGCTTTCTCACGATATCGTAGCCGCTCTCATCCGGAAGCATCACATCAAGCAGTATGAGGTCCGGTACGAGCTCATCCAGCTTCTTGTAAAATTCCTTTGCGTTTTCAAATGCACTGACGATGTAATTACTGTTTTTTAAAGCAATACTCTCTATCTCACGTATGCTCTCGTCGTCCTCTACAATATAAATAAGTGCCATAGCTTTCTCCATTTCAAAAATCTTATGTAAAATTTTTACCTGCTTTTTACTTTCGATTATACATTACTAATGTAAAACAGACGATGGTTTTATGTAAAATTTATGTAAAATCCATCGTCTGTATAAATTTCATGATTAAAGGGTAAAAAGGTATCATCGATGCATGCTTGCATGCAATTCGATGTATACCTTTCATTTGTGTATGATAATTAAATCATGATTTGCGAACCTTGTCATCAAGTGCAAACTCAACCCACTCAGCAATATTTGTCGCATGATCTCCGATACGCTCAAAGTATTTTGCAACCATGAGAAGATCCTCTGCCTGCTCACCATCCTCCGGATGCTCCCTGATGAAATCAATAAGCTCAGCCTTTACCTTATCAAAAAGCTCATCAACCACATCATCCTGCTTCATCACTATGTGAGCCTTGTCATTGTTCTTCTCAACATATGCCTCGATTGCCCTGATAAGCATAAGCATTGTCTCTGAAGCCATGCTTTTGACATGCTCTATATTGACCCTGTATGGCTTGTCACTGCTCATCAAAATGGTCATCTCGCTGATATCGGCTGCGTGGTCTCCTATACGCTCCATATCAGTAACCATCTTCATCGCTGCAGAAATTGTTCTAAGGTCTCTTGCTACAGGCTGCTGCTGCATGAGCAGATTAAAGCACAGGCTCTCTATCTTTTTCTGCTCTCTGTCTATCTCTGAATCGCCCTCCATGATGGCTTTGGCGCTATCGGCATCCTGATGTATAAATGCCTCGATTGCTTTCTGGATTGACTCCTCAATCATGCTTCCCATGTGCATCATTTCTTCATTCAGCTTCTTAAGCTGCTCGTCGAATTTCGATCTCATTAACCAAACCTCCCTGTGATGTAATCCTCTGTTCTCTTGTCCTGTGGATATGAGAAAATTGTCTTTGTGTCACCAAACTCAACCATATCTCCCACAAGGAAGAAGGCTGTATCGTCTGACACACGCACTGCCTGCTGCATGTTATGTGTCACAACTACAACCGTGTACTTTTTCTTTAAATCCTCCATGAGCTCCTCTATCTTTGAAGTAGAAATAGGGTCGAGCGCTGATGTTGGCTCATCCATCAAAAGCACCTCCGGCTGTACGGCAAGCGCTCTCGCAATACACAGTCTCTGCTGCTGTCCACCCGAAAGTCCCATAGCAGATTTCTTTAATCTATCTTTAACTTCATTGAATATCGCAGCACCCTGAAGACTTTCCTCAACTATCTGGTCGAGTATCTTTTTATCCTTGATGCCATGCACTCTCGGGCCATATGCGATATTGTCATATATGCTCATCGGGAACGGATTCGGCTGCTGGAAAACCATGCCGACCTTTTTGCGAAGTACGGTTGTATCGACTGATGGTGCATATATATTCTCACCATCTATCTCTATGCTTCCCTCGATTCTGACGTTGTCAACCAGATCATTCATTCTGTTGATGCACTTTAAAAATGTAGACTTACCACATCCTGACGGTCCGATCAGCGCTGTCACGCTGTTTTCTTTTATGTCCATATTGACACCATGCAGTGCATGATTCTGGCCATAATACAGATTCAGGTCGCGAACCTGAATTTTGATTTTTTTCTCCATTTGTATCTCCTGCAACATGTAATAAATTTCTTGTCTTCGAGAATACATTATATGGATGCTTTGTAAAATGCTCTATCAGATGTATGTAAAATCTATGTCAAATTTTTACACACATAAATTATTCGCACTGTTTGTATTTATTATTTGTATACACTATTTATATGCTTTATAGTCGGCTTTATTAAAGTACTGTCTGGTTAAAGTATTGTATCTTTAATAATTAAAAGCTCATCCACTATCCTGTCTGCATCAATATTTGAGTAATTGATAATAAACTGATGCCTGTCTTCCTTTGGCTTACTCAGATTGAAATGGGTAATCGCCTGAAGCTTTATACCTTTTTTCAATAGCAGCTCTTCAACTGTTTTGTCCGGAATGTTCGTGTCAAACTGTATGATAAAATGCAGTCCGGAGTCATTTTCTATTACCCTGCATTCCTTTTCGGGGAAGCAGTCTTTTATGGACGAAAGCACGCTCTGGCGCTTTCTGCCGTAATGCAGCCTCATCCTGTTTATGTGCTTTTCAAAATAGCCCTCGCTGATAAAACGTGCCAGCGTGTACTGCTCGAAGGTGGATACCGTGCATGAGTAAAATGAAAGCCTCCTGTAAAACTCATTTGCCAGATGCTCCGGCAGCACCATGTAGCTGATTCGGATGGTGGATGTGAGAGACTTTGAAAATGTATTTATATAGATGACCTTTTCGCATGCATCTATCGAGAGGATGGGCGGTATCGGGTGTCCGTTCATGCGAAACTCACTGTCGTAATCATCCTCTATGATGTATCTGTCACTGCTCTCGTTGGCCCATGCCAAAAGCTCATAGCGGCGGTTCACAGGCATCGTGATTCCTGTCGGGAAATGGTGTGTCGGGCTGATATGTGCTATCTGCGCGTTCGCTTTCTTTATAAGCTCCACGCTGATGCCCTGCTCATCCATCTGCACCGGAAGGCATTTTGCATTGTTGCACTCGTATATCTGGCTGATTTTCTTATAGCCCGGATCCTCCACGCAGTATACCTTGTCCGTACCCAAAAGCTTCACAAGAAGTCCGTACAGATACTCTGTTCCCGCTCCGACTATTATCTGGTCCGGGTCCACATTCATGCCGCGAAACGATGACAGATGGCTTGCTATCGCTTCCCGAAGCTCTCTCACTCCGCCACACGGCGACACCGACAAAAGCTCCTGCTCCCTAAGGGAAATCGTCTCTCGCATGAGCTTTGCCCATATGGAAAACGGAAAGTTACCCGAGTCTGTCCTGTTTGATGAGAAGTCAAATATGCTTTCATCCTGCTCAGGTGGCAGCTTTATGCTAAGCTCCTTATGCACCGGTGCCTTGATTACCCTGATATCTGAAACATCGGCTATGAAATAGCCCTTCTTGGGCCTTGCAAACATATAGCCCTCGCCTATCAACTGGTCATATGCATTTTCAACCGTAATGGTACTAACCCCCAGATTCTTGGCGAGGGTACGTTTTGATGGCATTTTCTCCCCGGAGCTTAATTTTCCCTGTGATATATCGTTTTTGATGCACTCATAAAGGCATTTGTAGAGTGGTCCGTCTGTTTTTGTGAGGTCGTAGGTCAGCATTTGATTCACCGCTTTCTGGCATTTATATTTTCCTTATTTTGAATATTTTAATATTACCAGATGTAGCGTATTATTGCAACCATGATATGCGGCTGGTGTGAACAATGCAAAAAACAAAAGGAGATTTAACAAATGGAAAACAATAAGAATACTCAATACGAACTCAACAAAGGGCTTGCGCAGATGCTCAAAGGCGGTGTCATCATGGATGTTACGACTCCGGAGCAGGCCAGGATTGCCGAGGCTGCCGGTGCATGTGCTGTTATGGCGCTTGAGAGAATCCCTGCTGATATCAGAGCCGCAGGCGGTGTTTCAAGAATGAGCGATCCTAAGATGATTAAGGGCATTCAGGAGGCTGTCAGCATCCCAGTCATGGCAAAGTGCCGTATCGGTCACTTCGTGGAGGCTCAGATACTTGAGGCTATCGAGATTGACTACATTGATGAGTCTGAGGTGCTTTCACCTGCTGATGATGTGTACCATATCAATAAGAGAGATTTCAAGGTGCCTTTCGTATGTGGTGCAAGAGATCTCGGTGAGGCACTCCGCCGTATCAACGAGGGAGCTTCCATGATCCGTACAAAGGGTGAGCCCGGTACCGGTGATATCGTGCAGGCTGTCAGACATATGAGAAAGATGAATTCTGAGATTGCTAAGCTAACTTCCATGCGTGAAGATGAGCTTTTCGAGGCAGCTAAAAATCTTCAGGTGCCTTTTGAGCTGGTTAAATTCGTTCATGACAACGGCAAGCTTCCTGTTGTAAACTTTGCGGCAGGCGGTGTGGCTACTCCGGCTGATGCAGCTCTTATGATGCAGCTCGGTGCTGAGGGTGTGTTCGTCGGTTCAGGTATCTTCAAATCAGGCGATCCTGCCAAGAGAGCTGCCGCTATCGTAAAAGCTGTGACAAACTTTACTGATGCAAAGCTCATCGCAGAGCTTTCTGAGGATCTCGGTGAGGCTATGGTCGGAATCAACGAGAGCGAGATTAAAATCATCATGGAAGAAAGAGGCAAATAAAATGAAATCAGGACTTAAGATTGGTGTTTTAGCTGTTCAGGGAGCGTTTATTGAGCACAAGCGCATGCTTGAGTCTCTTGGGTGCGAATGTGTAGAGCTGCGCCGGAAATCAGATATCTGTGACTTAGACGGACTCGTGCTGCCGGGTGGCGAGAGCACTGTGCAGGGCAAGCTGCTCCGTGAGCTTGATATGTTTGATGAGCTTAAAGAAAGAATCGCAAACGGACTTCCGGTGCTTGCAACCTGCGCCGGTCTTATCCTTTTAGCTTCACATATCAGCAACGATGACAACGTATATTTCGGCACTTTGCCTGTCACTGTTAAAAGAAATGCCTACGGCAGACAGCTTGGAAGCTTTGAGGCTACAGCAAGGTTTGACAATAGCTTTGAATTTACCATGACATTTATCAGGGCGCCTTACGTGGAAGCTATTGACGACTCCGCCAAAAATGATGTACATGTGCTCGCCGAGTATGACGGCAAAATTGTCGGTGTGCAGTATAAGAACCAGATTGGGCTGGCTTTTCATCCGGAGCTTGATGATGATACACGGATTCATGAGAGGTTTTTGGAGATGATATGATTATTCAGGAATGTTATTACAATTTGTACTAGCATTCCTTCTTGTTTTCTATTTATATTTTTATTGCCATATCATTTTTCATCATTTATAATTATATATCATGTGTTTCAACACTATTATCCGGAGGGGTTATGAAAATTTTAATTAGTAGGGAACAATTGGAACTTTTACTTGAAAAAAAGCGCGATTTTATAGGCAAAAAGATAACAATAGATACAATTATAGCAGGTATATCTTTCTTAATATCAGTATGGACAGCAAACTATGAAACCATATGGATCATCCCGGGAATTGTATTTAAAACTATATTTTGTGTTATCGGAATTGTTTACATGCTAAAAATAATATATGATATTATTGATTTCAAAAATAATAATTACACTCACACAGACTTATTAAAAGATATAGAAGGATTGGACATGATACAGCATAATCATTCACTAATTATAATCAAAAACAGTGCCCCAGGCATAAAAACCAAATATCTGACATATTATGATGAAAGATGGGACTGTAAGCTGTTTCCCAATTTAAAAACCGCAGATAAAGACAATGAAGCCTTTATCATCAGCAATTTATCAAATGATTTATGTATACCCCAAAAAGAAATTAAATGCAAATATATATCATCCAGAGTACAGGAAAAATATTCTGTAAGCCATAACGAAAACAGAGTGTATAACCATAGACTGTACGAAGTAGAATTTATCAATATACCTAAGATAATGAATGAAAATGACTTTTCTATTAAATCCCGACACTATTATTGGATGACAATTAGTGAAATGGAAAAAGACGATAATATAATGAAAAAGAATATGGAAGTAGTTGATTTTGTAAAAGAATGCGAAAAATAATTTTTTAAGCCGGGGCATCTGCCCCGGCTTTTATTGTTTCTTATGTCTTATAAGTTCAATATATAATATGATTAGACGGTCAATAGGTATCATAATATTGTTTTAAAAAGCCTAAAACTCCAGAGTCACCTTAAAAAGATCGCCATCCACAGTCAGCTCCAAAGTACCATTCATAAGCTTCATAAGGCTTTCTGCAATAGACAGTCCCAGTCCGCTACCCTCGGTATTTCGTGAGCTGTCTCCTCTGACAAAACGCTCCTTAAGCTCATCGCTTGAAATATTAAGCGGTGTAGCTGATACATTCTTGAAGGTTATGATGGCTCCGCTGTACTTTGGAATGATGTCAATGTACACTCTCGTGCCCGGCTGGGCGTATTTGTTGATGTTGTTCATCAGATTATCAAACACTCTCCACAGATGTCGTCCATCTGCCTGAATCATAACAGGCGTAACGTCATTTTTAATAATTAAGTCAAGATTATTTTTCTCGAATTTTTCTTTGTATTCTCCAGCTACCTGTGACAGCATAACAGCCGCATCCAGTTCCTCCAGTTCTACATTTATGCTGCCGGTAGATGCCTTTGAAGCCTCAAGTAAATCCTGAATTAATTTTTTCAGACGTGATGACTGTCTGTCGAGAACGTCAAGATATTCGCGTACCTTCTCGTTATCTATGTCCTCCTTCTGCAACAGGTCCACATAATTGATAATCGAGGTGAGCGGTGTCTTGATATCATGCGACACATTTGTGATGAGCTCCGTCCTGAAGCGCTCGCTCTTCATTTTTTCAGAGACCGCGGCCTCTATTCCATTGCTCACATTGTTCAAATCCTCGCCATGCTTTCTGAAAAACAGCATGAGTCTTGACGTATCAACCGGCTGTGAAAAATCACCGTTTGCTATAGCCTTTGCGGCGCATCTTATCCTGTCATACTGCATGATAAATGTGATAAGCAGCACAAGCTCTATAAGCTTTACAATGAAGCCAAAGCCTATAAGCTCAAGCAGACATAAAAGGCCAAATGCCAGCATACTGATCAAAAACAGCGGTACATTTCTTTCTATCCATGAAAAGCCGTATCTGATTGGAGCAAATACCATCCTGCATAGCTTTTTGACAGGCTTTAAGAAAAATCTGACAACATAGTAGCACAATGTATGCTTCCAGAACTCATGTGCCCTGATTCTTACGTATGTTGTCAGGATTGCTTCAAGCGAAACCATGGTTGCCGCCAGACAAATGAGTGCCACCACCGGAAGCTGCTTTATAAGTAAAAATCCTGCCGGAAACACCATAAAATCTGCTAGCATTGTCACACCGAGCATCACCTCATACGGCAGCCTGTCATATAATCGTAATTTAATTTCCTCTGACTCTGCACGTTTTCCGGCAACTGTCAGCAGATATCCCGCTGTAATCACAAAACCAAGTATAAATACGACAAACAATACACTTAAATGAGCCTCTGTAAATTCCATGACGTCAAGTAAGCTGTCTGCCTGATTGAAGTAATCGCCCTTTTCCTGAAGCTGCTCAGGCAGCTTTGCATACACATAATAGTACTCAGGCTTATCTTCTGTTGAGGTATATGGATAATACACAAATCCTGTATCTGATATATTAAATGTATCCGGTAAAAGCTCATAGCTCTCATTCACCTGCTCCACCACTTTTATGATTTCATAACGGTCATAATAAATATCCTCATCATAATCGTAGTAAGAGCCGTCACTATCAAAGTACGAATCGCTGTCTTCACTCAGATTCATGCCACACTTTATATGATTTCCTTTTTCATCATAGCACTTTACATTTTTCCACTCGGCAAAGCCTGTAATATCGAGTGACTGGCCTGTAAACATCTCCTCGTAGGCAAAGTAATTATTTCCATTCTCATCGGTTTTCTCAACTGCCTTATATAAGCCAAGCGAGCTGTTATCGTTAGAGCCTGTCATCACCCTCACCTTTGGAATGACATAAGCGGTACCATCATTCAGGCACAGATAAAAGAGCCCATTTGTCTTGGAATACATGATTGAGCTGATTCTCTCACTGTTCATATTGTTTGATGCATCGTCTGACTCTTCATAGCTGCCGCTCATTGCATCCCACAGATATGATAGCCTGTTCCACTTTAAGTTCTTTGCCTTGTAGCTAAAAATATAATCCGGATTTGATATTTCATCCACACTTGAATACACCTTTGCTGCATCAGATTTTACATCTACCTTGTCCTCTGATGTTTCATTACTCTTTACCACTGCGGCCTGCAGATTGGTATCGTCCATCATCTGCGAAAATGCATTGTCATCACCGGATTCATAATTGTACACCATCTGTCTGCTATAGGCTCCTGCAATATTCGCATGAATTTCATCCCTTAGCTGTGCTGTACTTTCATAATTGTTTGTATACACTGCAACTAACGTTGTTACAACAAGCCCTGCCGCCATGACCGAGCATACTATAAATGCCGCCAGCTTAAGCCACAGATTTCTTGATATTTTTTTCATATCATTCACCTTCCATTTTATAGTGCTTCACCTGACAAAGCTGTATCAAGCACGCACCTATTCAGCGTCAATTTTGTATCCGCGGCCCCAGATAACCTTTAAGTACCTTGGCTCAGCCGGATTTATCTCAACCTTTTCTCTGAGATGACGGATATGTACCGCCACCGTGTTTTCTGTCCCATACGGCTCATCCTTCCAGACCTTTGCATATATCTGATTCGGCGAATACACCTCGCCCGGATGCTCCATGAGAAGCTTCAAAATATCGTACTCTGTACGTGTGAGATTTGCTGCCTCGCCATCAACTGTCACTGTCTTTGATTTGTCATCCAGCTCAATGCCGCCGATTATCAGCTTTCCTGCGCTTGTATTGCCCGCGCCAAGAAGCATGTATCTCCTGATTTGCGACTTCACCCTCGCCTGCAGCTCTACCGGGTTAAACGGTTTCGTCACATAGTCGTCTGCTCCGACCGTGAGCCCGAGTACCTTGTCAGTGTCCTCACTTTTGGCAGTGAGCAGTATGACCGGCACATTAGAGATTTTTCTGATTTCCACCATCGCCTCTATGCCGTCCATGACAGGCATCATTATATCCATCAGGACAAGATGCACATCATTGTGTTTTACTATATCAAGCGCCTCCAGCCCGTTTCGCGCCGGGATTACCTCGTAGCCATCGCTGGTCAAATAAATGCTGATTGCCGATACAATGTCTTTTTCATCATCACATACTAATACTTTATACATAATTGCCTCCGGAAGTTTTATGTTGATCTTATTGTATCAATTGTAACATTAAAATCCAATTATGTAACATATTAAGATTTGTTTAAGAAATATAACTTTAACTTGGGATTTACTTCTATCCGGGTTACTGATATATTTATATTATGATTAAAGGGTATATCTGATTAATCATGAGGGACAAAATACATTTTGACCCTCATATCATCAAGAAAAGGAGTTTTCACTATGAATAATTATGGAAATGCGTCCGAAGGACTGCAAAAAATGTTTATTGCACAGGTCTGCCTTTATCATATGCAGCGTGCTGTCTGTCTTTCCGATCATCAATCTGCTGGCAACTGTTGCCTCGATTGTCCTATCAATCATTTATCTGGTAGGACTTTATAATGCCGGAAAAGACATAAACGGATGTGCCAATGCGTTTGTGCTCAGTATCATCTCACTTGTATGCAATATAATATCGAGTCTTACATCATTTAACGTTCTTTTTGCGATGCTGTTTTCTGTTGCAGCAGCTGTTCTTACATTTATGGTAACTTATCAGGTGTGTACGTCTGTAAGTGATGTGGTCGGAAGCCGTGGACACAACGATATCGCAAGCCTTGGAAAAAGCACATGGATTGTATTTTTGATCGGTTCTATATTAAATGTAGTTGTTGCTATAGTGGCTGTAGTGATCCCATTTGCGGATGTTATCATAGTGGGAATGAGTGTTGTCTCTACAATGGTGCAGATCATTGTACAGCTTTTCTATGCGACATTCCTAAGCAGGAGTTCTGCGGCTCTTTCTAAGTAGCCTACAATTAATATTTGGAATATGCTGTGAGGATTTTGATATGCTCATAATAAAGGAGTGCAGATCATTTTTACTTGTTCTACACTCTTTCTATAATCAATGGGATGACCATCCTACTATGCATTTATCTCTTCAAGTGTCGGCATTACCGCAAGCGCACCTTTTCGTGTGGTGATAATAGATGCTGCATTGTTTGCAAATGTCAGCATTTTTTTATTTTTTCCTAAAGATATTAAGATTATTTTTTTTATATTTCTGTAATTGAACAACTATTTGATACCCATCCGAATTCAACTTTTTTTGTGGTATAATATTCAGCATTACCAGTAAAACATTTGTAATATAAACAAAAAAGCCACATACCAATTTATATCTATATACTATAAAACACCCAAACGAAGACAACCACATATTCATTGCAATACCGCCGAGCAAAAAACATATTTTATTATTTATAGGCACATTCCCCCAAAACACTCTTGTATAATATTTAAATCCATATTTTATTTTTCTAATTCCAATTTCTGCAACGAATCCTCCGTAACCAGTAGCAATAACGGCATGCGATAATTCATGTAATAAAATTGATACAATCAAAATAGGTAATTCAATAAATATTACAGGCCAAAAGTCTTTTTTTTGAAAAGGATAGATCCATTTAGGAAACAAAACCGCCAATACTATGAATAAAATGAATGACGATATAATCGAAACAGTAATAAGCCAAGAAGGTAGATGTATATGTGAGAGAATTTGATTCGGGAATATTGCAAATAATACATCATTAGGCGATGTCTTTATTTCGTTGGAATTTACCTCGTGTGTTTCCTTATTTAGCAAAGAATGCGTTTGCCTGTCAAAAATCATTTCTCCAAATGGCGTTTTATAGTGTTCGTATCGATTAAAAATTTTACTCATTGTTTAATCCTTTAATTCTATAAAATATAGCAAATACCAAAGACAAAACCAAGAAATTTATTAATAGTATTAACCAGCTATTTACACTGTTCTCTAACTCCCGGGTGACAAACATCTGTCTGACATAATAGGAATAAATGCCTTTAGCAATTTTTTCAAGTTCGCTGTTCATAGCCGAGAACATCGGCAGCAAACCAATTATCATAGAAACAGGTGCTGTAATAGGTCCAACACTCATTTGATTTTTTGACAAAATTGCAAGAATAGAACCAATTAACAAAGATAGAATAATGCCAATTATTGACGAAACGATAAAAGTCACTATTTCCTTTGCATTAAACGGAATAATAAATAGAAAAAAACAATTACTAATCAAAGCCAGAAGAAAAACGCAAAATCCTACACCTATTAAATATTCCCATGCTTTAACGTTTGACATTATCAGCATCCTAAGTGTTTTCTTTTCTTTTTCCTCAGAAACAATACTTGACATAAATATAATAGGTACCATTACAGTATTCATCGTTATAAATGATGGCAAAATGAAGTCCAGCTCTACTTCAGATACTATTTCTTTAAATACAAGTGCTAATATCGGAAACATAAAAAATACCACAAGTACAAGTCTATTTTTCAATGAATCCTTAATTTGTTTAATGAAGATAGCACAAATGTGGTTAATTGTTTTCATCTTAAATCTCTCCCTGTCAGTTCAATAAATACTTCTTCCAAATTCGGTTCATTTGAATGGATACTGCGTATTTTATTATTAGTATCAAGTACAGTTTGTAATACTGTAAGCAGATCGTGTGAATCTACCATATATTTTTCACCATTGGTCATCTCAACATTAACTTCGCATTTTTTTCTATGATGTAAGCAGATGTCCTCTGGTGTACCTTCTTCAACTATATTTCCTTCGTTCAGAAGAGCAAGATGATCACACATCTTTTGAGCCTCATTCATATTATGCGTTGTTAAAAAAATTGTAGTTCCACTTTCTTTTAACATTTTCATCATCGAATGAATTTGCAATGTAGTAGCTGGATCCAGACCACTGGTAGGTTCATCTAAAAATACTATTTTAGGAGAATGTAAAATAGCTCTGGCAAATGACAATCTTTGACGCATTCCCTTAGAAAGATTAGAAACACTTTTTTTTGAACTTTCTATCAGACCAACTTTTTCTAATAAATCATTGATTACTTTTTTTCGATTACTAATTGAATAAATTCTAGCATACAGTTCTAGATTATCATAACAATTTAATCTATCATATAGCCCGTCATTGTCTAAAACCATGCCAAATGATGGGAAACTTTCATCAATTTTTTTATCTAATTCTTTCCCCAATATAGCAATATTTCCTGATGTTGCCGAAAGTAGACCAATAAGCATTTTTATTAAAGTTGTCTTTCCAGCTCCCGAAGGTCCAAGCAAGCCAAAAATTTCCCCCTCTTCAACACTTAAAGAAATATTATTTAAAACTTGTCGCTGGTCAAATGCTTTACAAACATCTTTTATTTGAATTACCTGCATAAATTATTCCTCACATTATCAAGAAAAGGACAGTACTAAAATATTAGCACCATCCTCCTTGTTTTAAGGACAGCTCTGTCCCATACATAATAGAGCTATGCTGCAAATGAAGCAGCTACAGCACAACCAGCAGCTGCTGCACCAGCAGTTGCGGATGAGGCAACATCGGAAGCTACAGTCTTTTCATTGCTATCAGCAATAATACTGTCCATTTCATGTTCCTCAAGAAGTCCATACTTTTCCATATTAAAGCTCCTTTCTATATAATATTACATTATCCCTTTTTTTCAAGGGTTAGTGCCAAAGTAGATTAAAAGCTAAATGTGATTAGTCAACAAATTTTGATAATTCGCTTTGTTCAATAATATCTGCCATCTGTCGTGTACGTAATGCATATGTATATTGAGAAATGGATTCATATAATCCTGAATACTTTTCACGATTCGTAATACTATTTTTAGTCAAACATGGATACTGCTTAATAATAACGTTCCTCTGATCAATAAAAATATCATCTACCCTGTTACAAATATATTCATCAAATAAAGTTCGCAGATATTCCATTACAATCTCATGATTGTCAATAGATGCCATGGCAGATACATAATATTTAACCGCCTGCAAGAACGAAAACTCACTCTTATTAATTAAGTCCTTAGAAATACCTTCATCTGCCATATACATAATATAGTCCATCTTTTCTGAAGCTTTACTATATTCACCTCTAAGCACATAATTCATCGCGATAAAATAAGCACAGCCACAATATATTTTCTCGCAAGGTACATCTTCAGGATTAACTACACCATAGTATGATTCCATTGTATTTTCATACGCATTACCAAGGAAATATTCCATTGTTGATATGAACAACTTACTATTTTTTGCATTAATTTTTTCTGGGCAATCGCGTAGAATATTTGACACATAGTACCGTGTATTTGTTGCCCTGAATTGCAGATCGCTAGGATATACCATCTCAGATAAACCTGGAATAATAATATGAAAACTAGGGAAACCCAAATATGAAACATCTCTTATCATAACATCATATCCAGCATTAGTGATTTTTCCAATCCATCTATGTAAAATTTCCCAGTTATCCATACCAGATACATCTTCAACTGGTGTAAAAGCATATGTCGGATTCTTGCTAAATAACTGATATGGATACTGACCCATACCAAATTTATAGCTGTTATATATATTTTTCCATTCATCAACATGGTTATTGGTAAAGTCAACAGAACTTCTTTTTGAATACTCTGCCAAATCTTGTCCTTGAGTCGCTTCTGTTAACGTTCTCTCTATTGCTACCCCAAAATCTGGATGACAGCCAAGCTTTATTCCGTATTTTCCCGTATTCTTTTCATAAACAATTAATGCTGCAACTGGATACTGACCACCAAACGAACAATCCTTGATAAAATAATAATAGCCTTCTTTCTCTTGTTCCTTAAGTTTTTGAATAATCTCATAAACATATGGGAACTGCTGAATATATTCTTCTGGAACATCTGGAAGCGCTGGCTTTTCAGTAAATATTCTTCTTTGAACAACTCTTTCAATTATCTCAGACAACCCTTGAACAAGGGCCTCTTCTGGTGAATTTCCAGCACACATACCGTTTGAGCCATAAAATGGTGTATAGGTTGACTTCGGCAAATACACAACTTTCTTTTCTTTTATGCTATAGAAAGGTAACGTAATATATTTATCTTCTAATCCATAAATATGATAATCAACCTTTTGGACATCATAAAACGCTTTCGCTTTCTCCTCATCAGAAACTCCACTAAGTCCCCTCTGAGAAAAATATAAAGAAGTAAATGAATTAGCGTTTTGAACAATCTCAGCTGATGAAAGTATTTTTTCATCAGGAGACATCAAAAAGGGAAATTTACTTCCAAAAAACACTCTTGGTCCCAATATATCATTCTGATAACGCTCAAAAAACTCCGCATAAGCGCTGGCTTTAGCGTAAGCTTTAGAAACGCCTTTACCATTAGCTCCTATTTTAGTTCCCCTAAAATCTAAGCGAAGAGCATATGTTCCGATGGAACTTCTTTCCTGCCATGTTTCAGTTACTTCAACCTTCATATTTTTTAAAATATCTTGAAGAAATTGGACCGTTTCTTCCGGAGTTTTCTGTTTATAATGCATCAATTGTATTTCACTCATATCAACCAACCTTTCTAATCTATAATTTACTAACACTTTCCATACCCCAAATCATAGATTATTTTTCATTAACATACGGAATTATTGTGCTAGAATAATTGTTCCAACTAACACACTTGTTATTACTTTTCTTCTATCGTATGCTTTTTAATTGTAAACGTCAAACCACGCGCCTTGGATAATTAGCATTTTTGTGAGACACTCTATA
>ENA-OPXH01000352-OPXH01000352.1-human-gut-metagenome-genome-assembly--contig:-NODE-352-length-43063-cov-4.584217_pt1 | contig 43063 bp, 25 predicted proteins | sample MGYA00241521_ERZ502034 | MGnify/ENA primary metagenome ERZ502034 (study PRJEB25962, sample SAMEA2042103) | human gut metagenome | biome: human gut; feature: human-associated habitat; material: faeces... | reverse complement strand
GGGTTCAGAACGTCGTGAGACAGTTCGGTCCCTATCCGGCGTGGGCGTAGGATATCTGAGAGGAGCTGTCCTTAGTACGAGAGGACCGGGATGGACGGGCCGCTGGTGCATCGGTTAGACTGCCAAGTCTACGGCCGAGTAGCCAAGCCCGGAAGGGATAAACGCTGAAGGCATCTAAGCGTGAAGCCCCCCTTAAGATGAGATATCCCATTCGTTAAGAAGTAAACCCCCTTGAAGACGACGAGGTAGATAGGGCAGAGGTGGAAGTGTGGCAACACATGGAGCTGACTGTTACTAATCGTTTGAGGGCTTGACCAAAAATGAGAAATTGAATAGTGACGGAAAGACACTGGTTCTGTATGAAGTTTTGAAGGTATATAAATAAATATAATCAAAATGGGTGTTCCTGGTCAGGAACATCCTTTTTGATATGTATGAAATTATTTTAGCATGGTAAAGAAGTAGATAATAACTACATTGCAGACATAGAAAAACAGCAGCCATGCGACTGCTGTTTTCCACATAGGGAGATTGAGTTATGAAAATGTTTATCAAAAATAAAGTAGATTTCCTTTTGACAAGTATTATGATACTCAATAAATGTGAGCAAAATATGTCAAAATTCTAAAAGAAACAGAATCAATTCTAAAAGAATCATATTAAAAGTATAAAGAAAAAATAAACACATGCATAAAAGACAGGAAAGAAGGAGTTTTGAATGGAAATAGTAAAAGGAAGACCATTGAATGTGAAAGAACGTCTGAAAAAAGAGGTCCGTGTATATGATCTTCTGGATGAACTTGACATTGAATATTGGCGGATAGATCATGAAGTAGCACAGACTATGGAGGATTGTGAGGAAGTAGATCGAATTCTTGATGCTGTCATCTGTAAAAATTTGTTTTTATGTAATCGTCAGAAAACAAAATTTTATCTTCTCATGATGCCGGGAGATAAGGCGTTTAAGACAAAAGAATTGTCTGCACAAATCCAGAGTGCACGCCTGTCTTTTGCTCCGGAGGAATATATGGAGAAATTTCTGGATATTACCCCTGGTTCTGTCAGTGTAATGGGGCTGATGAATGATACAGAAAATCAGGTGCAACTTCTGGTGGATGCGGATGTACTGGAGGGAGAATACCTTGGATGCCATCCATGTATCAATACATCCAGTCTGAAATTGCGGACAAGAGATGTTTTTACTACATACCTGAATGCAGTGCATCATGACTATATCGCAGTACATCTTGGAGATAGGAATGAATAAATTACTTTAGGAGAAAGCAATATTATGAACCAGTATAAAAAAGGTGTGATTTATACAATTATTGGCGGTGCATGTTGGGGAATTTCCGGAACGTGTGGAGAATATCTGTGTACGTTCAAAGGAATGGATACCAGACTTTTAACAGATATCAGACTGCTTGGGGCGGGTCTGGTTTTGTGTCTGTTCATGTTTTGGCGATATCGCCCGAATGTGAAACTGTTTTTGAAAACGCCGAATGCGGTATTGCATTGTATCGTATTTGGAATAGGCGGTTTGATGTTTACGCAGTACGCATATTTGACAGCCATAGCGAAAACAAATGCGGGAACAGCAACCGTGCTACAGTATCTATCGGCAATCTTTGTTTTGCTGATTGTCTGTCTGCGAAAGAGAAAATTACCTGTTTTGCGGGAAAATATTGCAATCGTTTCCTGTCTCGTAGGTACATTTTTAGTAGCGACGCATGGAAGTTTTACTTCATTATATATATCTAAGCAAGGATTATTCTGGGGATTTTTGGCTGCAGTGGCAGCAACACTCTACATTTTAATACCACAGCAGCTTCTGGCAGACTGGGGAAGCATCATCCCAACCGGAATCGGTATGTTGACCGGAGGAATCGCATTTTTCTTTATCATGCGGGTTTGGAAAATATCTGTGAAGCTCGATCTTACAACGGTGGTAATTACGGTGCTGATCGTAATGGTTGGTACGGTGTTGGCGTTTACTATGTTTCTGAAGGGAACCAGTCTGGTTGGTCCGGCTCGCGGAAATATGCTTGGTTGTGTGGAGCCGCTGATGGCAACGGTATGCTCAGCTGTTTTTCTGGATACTGTGTTCCTTCCAATGGATATTATTGGTTTTGGATTCATCATTGCGACAGTTTTTATACTGGCAAAGAGTTAGTTACAAAAAAGTAATGTGAGGATTGAACAAAAAATATTGAAATAGAAAAACAAGTTTGTGCACACTTACACGGAAGGTTTTGCTATTATAATAACTGTAAAAACCCCCAATACATTATATAGTTTTTTGCTACCCCCATAGTAAAAAATACCTTCTCTTGAAAGAGCAGCTGATCGACCGGCTGTTCTTTTTTTTGTAAATGTGGCGTTTCCCTTGCTTTTTCGCTATAGATATAGTATAAATGTTTGAGCATGGGAAAAAATAATTCGTAATTCACATAAGATGAAGAGGGGGTATTATGTTTCAAAAGGGAAAAAAGAATCCTCACAGTGGGGGATTAAACATTATGATTGTTGGGTGTGGAAAAGTTGGTATGACTTTGGTAGACCGTCTCAGTAAAGAGGGGCATGACATTTCTGTCGTTGACAAAAATGCTGCCCGTCTGCAGAGTGTGACCCATATGCATGATGTATATGGGGTAGTTGGCAACGGAGCAAGCTTTACTGTATTAAAGGAAGCAGGAATTGAAAACACAGATATCCTGATTTCGGTGACAGATTCAGATGAGTTGAATCTGCTTTGCTGTCTGGTTGCAAAACGTTCCGGACACTGCGAGGTCATTGCCAGAGTGCGTACGCCGGATTATAGTGAGGAAAAAGCATATCTGAAGGAAAAACTCGGACTGGCCATGATGATCAATCCGGAGCAGGAAGCTGCAAATGCAATTTCTCGTATTTTATATATGCCGACGGCATTGGAGGTAGCCCCTTTTGCCAGAGGTCATGCGGAAATGGTTCGTATCAAACTGCCGCAGGGAAACGTACTGACAGGAAAGAAAATCGCAGATCTGGTGAAGGAACTTTCCGGAGCAGTTCTGATCTGTGCTGTTGAGCGAAGCGGAAAAGTATACATTCCGGGTGGTGATTTTGAACTGGCAGCCGGAGATGTCATCAGTTTTATTGCGCCGGTGCGCGACGGACGAAAATTTTTGAAGAAAAACGGATTTCAGACACATCAGGCAAAAAGCTGTATCATCGTAGGTGGGGGGCGTGCGGCTTATTATCTGGCAAAACGTCTGATCGAACTCGGAATTTCTGTACAGATTGTTGAAAATAAGAAAGAACGCTGTGAGGAGCTGAGTGTGTTGCTTCCGCAGGCAATTATCGTAAACGGAGACGGTACCAGCGAGGAACTGCTTAATGAGATTGGTATTACAACGACAGAGTCTCTTGTTCCACTGACCGGAATCGACGAGGAAAATATCATGCTGACTTTGTATGCAAAGGAAGTATCCAATGCCAAGGTTGTTACCAAGATCAATCGTATCACGTATACCGGAGTGATCGATCAGTTGGATCTGGGCAGTGTGGTATACCCAAAATATATTACATCTGAGGCAATCATTGCTTTTGTACGTTCCAAGACAGCGACAATGAATAACAATATCGAAACCATGATCCATCTGTTTGATGAACGTGTGGAAGCGATTGAGTTTGTTGTGGGTGATCAGTCTCCGATTGTTAATCTGCCGCTGGCACAGCTGAAACTGAAAAAAAATCTCCTGGTAGCATGTATCAATCGTGATGGAAAAATCATTATCCCGGGTGGAAATGATAAAATCCAGGGGGGAGACACGGTAATTATTGTTACAACAAATACCGGATTTCATGATATAGAAGATATTTTACGGTAGGTGGAGGTCACATTAGATGAATAAGTCGATGATAGCCTATATATTGGGCTGGATTATGAAGTTGGAAGGGCTTTTTATGCTGATTCCGGTTCTGGTGGCATTGATCTATCGGGAACACAATGGCGTGTGGTTTGCCATCGTGGCAGTCTGTGCACTGGTATTTGGAGCAGTTGTTACGCATAAAAAACCGGAAAGTAATGTGTTTTACATGAGAGAGGGTTGTATCGCCACGGCAATGAGCTGGTTTATCATGAGTGTGATCGGCTGTCTGCCATTTTTCCTGAGTGGGGAAATTCCGTCTTTTACAGATGCATTGTTTGAAACTGTGTCCGGATTTACGACAACGGGATCCACGATTTTGAGTGATGTGGAAAGTCTGTCTTATTGTATGTTGTTCTGGCGTAGTTTTACACATTGGATCGGAGGTATGGGAGTACTTGTATTTTTACTTGCGGTTATTCAGATGACAGGTGGTTCCAACATGAATCTGCTGCGTGCAGAAAGTCCGGGACCGGCGGTCGGAAAACTGGTGCCAAGAATGATGCATACAGCAAGAATTTTATATGTGATCTACCTTGGAATGACAGTGATTCTTTTTGTGTTACTGGTGTGTGGGAAAATGTCGGTATTTGAATCACTGACGACTGCATTTTCTACGGCAGGAACCGGAGGTTTTGGCATTCGAAACGACAGTCTGGCAAGTTGTTCCCCCTACATTCAGTGGATTGTAACAATCTTTATGATTTTGTTTGGTGTTAATTTTAATGCCTTTTATTTTTTGTTACTGCGAAAATGGAAACAGCTTTTTCACATGGAAGAAGTCTGGGCATATTTCGGCGTTATTGTGGCAGCAATCCTGATCATTATGACAAATACATATGGCTGGGTCGGTAATGTGATGGAAAATCTCAGAAACACATCGTTCCAGGTTGGCTCGATCATTACAACTACCGGTTTCATGACCGTGGATTTTGACCAGTGGCCTTCTCTGTCAAGATATGTCATGCTGTTTCTGATGATGATCGGCGCTTGTGCCGGAAGTACCGGCGGCGGTATGAAAGTCAGCCGATTCCTGTTATCCGTGAAATCAGCTCTGCGGGAATTAAATTCCTATCTGTTTCCGAAGAGTATAAAAAAGATCAAGATGGATGGAAAGACGGTAGATGAAGAGGCAATCCGTGGTATCAACGTATATTTTACGGCATATATGCTTCTTGTTATATTGTCTACGTTTCTGGTGTGCATAGATGGAACCGATCTGGTCAGTGGATTTTCTTCCGTGCTTGGCACTTTTAACAATATCGGACCGGGTCTTGCAAAATACGGACCGGCCTGCAATTTCGGTGCTGCGTCAACTTTCAGTAAATGTGTGTACATTTTTGATATGCTGGCAGGACGTTTGGAAATATTCCCGGTACTGATCCTTTTGTATCCACCGAGTTGGCGTGGACTTTTGAAGCGCCGGATCAAACGGAAAAAGAATAGCAGAACGAATATATCCGTATCATAATCAAACAGAACGATATTCTTGTTGATTTTTGAATAAATTTTAAGAATTTCTGAATCCTATTTACAGAGGACGAAAATCTTGGTACAACTTAACTTATAGCAGGTGAAGCGTGTAAATGAGCAAAAACAGTAGAAAAGTTACACAGAAGCCTGAGGGGCGTTTTGTGAATTGCGCGTGTGAACTGCAGTTGAATGTACGACAAAGATTGTCTGGAGGTAGAATAGGTGATTTTTCCAAAGTTGATTTATACATTTTTCGTAGCAATGATTCCGGCCGTCGAGGTAAAAGGTGCCATTCCTTTTGGTATGGCACTGCAGCTTGCACCGTGGCAGGCGTATCTGATGGCATTATGCGGGAGTTTTTTTGTGGTTTGTTTCCTGGCTTTTTTTACACATTGGTTTTATGTGGAATGTAAAAAGCATGGATTTTTAAAACGGTTTATCGGATGGATCGATAAAATAGTGACGAAGAATAAAGATAAAATTCACAAGTACGGTCCACTGGCAATTTTTGCCTATGTGGCAGTGCCGATTCCGGGAACCGGAACATGGACCGGAAGCATCATTGCCGGGGTGCTGAACATGAGACCGGGCATTACCATTTTTTGTGTAATGTGCGGAAATGCTGTGGCGGGGATGATCGTGATGCTGGCAAGTTCAGGCGTTATTCATTTGATTTCACGATTGTAAATGTGCAGAGTGGTATAGAAACTGGCATGGATATAACGAAAAAAACTGGCTCTTGAAAAAGGTCAGTTTTTTTGTTATGTATAAGAAACGTAAGAGAAAGATGGGGAATGGAAAGTTTTATGATAGTTTCACATAACAATCAGAAGAAGATTGCTGTGATAAATGATTTTTCAGGCTTTGGACGATGCTCGATTGCAGTTTCACTGCCAATCATATCAGCAATGAAGATACAGTGCTGTCCGGTACCAACATCGATTTTTTCCAATCATACAGGGTTTGACAGCTATTTTTTTGAAGACTATACCAATAAAATGCGTCCGTATATTGCAGAATGGCGGAAACTGGATCTGCATTTTAATGGAATCTGTACCGGATTTCTTGGATCAGAGGCACAAATTGGGATTGTAGGAGATTTCCTTCAGGAGTTTGGCGGAGAGGGGACGATCGTATTGATCGATCCGGTTATGGGAGATTATGGAAAGCCGTATCCGACTTATACTATGGAAATGTGTCTGGAAATGAAAAAACTGGTGCATTATGCAGACATTCTGACACCGAATCTGACGGAGGCATGCATTCTGACAGACACACCTTATAAGGAAAAATGGCGGGTGGCAGAGATTGAACAGATGGCAGAAGTTTTAAGCCGGATGGGTCCGGGAAAAGTAGTGATCACCGGAATTCCACAGGGCAGTTTTGTGGCAAATCTCTGTTATGAGAAAGAAAAGGAATGCAAGGTACTGCGCACTCATAGAATTGGTACCTCCCGATCCGGAACCGGGGATATTTTTTCGGCAATACTGGCAGCAGATGCGGTGAACGGAGTGTCTTTTGAAGAGTCTGTAAAGAAGGCATCCGGATTTATCAAAAAGTGCATTTTAAGTTCCATCGAGCGGGAGATTCCGCTGACGGACGGTGTCTGCTTCGAGGAGCATCTTGGAAGTCTGGCGAGATAATGTTGCTTTATGATTTACTTAAAAAAGATATCTGGTAAGCAGAGTCATCGAAAGTGCGTGAAGGAGAACTTATATTAATATTAAAAAGAGTGGATTATAAATAGAAAGAAGGAATGAAAAATGGAAATTTTATACAAAGTACATCATGGGTTATATGTAAACCTGACAAACAAATGTCCATGTGCCTGTACATTCTGCCTGCGTCAGACGATGGATCATGTGGAGGAAGCTCACAGTCTGTGGCTGGAGCGTGAGCCTTCTGCAGAGGAAGTAATCGCAGAATTTGCAAAGTTTGATATGAATGAATTTGAGGAAGTCGTATTTTGCGGATTCGGTGAGCCGACAGAGGCATTGCCTGTACTGTTGAAAGTGGCAGCCTATGTAAAAGAGACATTCTCAAAACCAGTGCGTATCAATACGAATGGTATGGGAAACCTGATCTGGAACCGCGATATTACACCGGAATTTGAAGGTTTGATCGATACAGTATCCATCAGCCTGAATACACCGAATGCAGAGCGTTATCATGAACTGGTGCGCAGCAAATTCGGAGATCAGTCTTTTGATGCAATGATCAGTTTTGCCAAAAAGTGTACGCAGCATGTTCCTAAAGTTGTCATGACTACGGTAGCTACCACGATCACAAAAGAAGAAGAAGCACAGTGCAGTAAAATTTGTGAGGAAGTCGGAGCTGTTTACCGCATCCGTCCATGGGAAGACTAAAACATTAAAAAACGCATATTATCGAAAAAAGATAATAAAAGAATAATGATACCGCCGGTTGGCCGACCGGCGGTGTTTTTTTCCTTGCATTTTAGCTAGAACTTTATTATAATTTAGGTTGCCTGTTCAAGGCAGTGTAGACTTGCAGAGATGCACAGAAGAATATGTCATGCATGGCATGATGTGCATTTCGCAACAAGAATGCCGAGGGCATTCTTGAATGATGTATACATAGATATTTTTTTTGTGGATTTTTATAGCAGGAAGCAGGAGAATGAAGATGTGGCAGCTGATTTTGGGAACTGCAGGATTTGTCCTGTATTTTGTATATGATATCAACAGTGTTTTAAGTAAGAATGTATGTTTGCAGAAATTTTTTGCATGGGGGAGTATTCTTGTCGTGGCGTCTGTCGTAGCAGAGTTCTGTTCTGCGTGGGGACAAGGTCATCGGAGCGTGGAAGCAGTGATCGGATTTGGAATCGGAGCATTGTTTTTTCTTGGTCTGCTTATATATACCTTGTTTTTTGCCCTTCCCTTTGAAGAAACCTATTGTGAAGAAAATAAACTGCGTGCTGCATACACAGAAGGAGTGTACGGTCTGTGCCGTCATCCGGGTGTATTGTGGTTTGCAGGTGCCTTTTTATGCATGTGGGGAATGCTGGGCGGATGGAGACCGGGAATCTATTTTGGACTTATGATTTTCTGGAATTATCTGTATATCATTTTTCAGGATCTGTGGACATTTCCACGGACATTTTTTAATTACAGGGAATATCAACAAAGTACGCCGTTTTTAATTCCGAATGGAAAAAGCATCCGGGTGTGTATGAAAAGTATAAGAAAACGTAGCAATCAATCTGGAGCGGACAACCTATGAGTCTAAAAGAAAAATTGAAAAAACATCAATATAATGAAATCTGGCAGCAGTATTGCGGATTCCTGGATTTGTCCATGGAAGGATACATGAAGATTCAGCGGCGGTTGATGGAAGAGCAGATCCAGCTCTGGAGCAACTGCGGACTGGGGCAGTCCATTCTGAAGGGAAAGCATCCGAAAAATCTGGAGGAATTCCGGAAAATGGTACCGTTGACAGAGTATGAAGATTATGCGGATATTCTGTTGACCAAGCAGCCGGATATGCTCCCGGGAAATCCTGTAATCTGGATCCAGACGACCTGGGAGGGTGGCAAGCACCCAATCAAGGTAGCACCGTATACCAGAAGCATGCTGGATACTTATCGAAATAATGTTATGGCCTGCCTGATTTTGTCTACAAGCCGTGAAAAAGGTTCTTTTGATGTGGCTTCTACGGATAAATTTTTATATGCGCTGGCACCGTTGCCCTATGCTACGGGATTGTTTCCGCTGGCATTGGGAGAAGAAATCGATATTGAGTTTTTACCGGCGATCAAAGACGCCGTGAATATGAGTTTCAGTGAGCGGAACAAACTCGGATTTAAGATGGCGATGCAAAAGGATCTGGGATTTTTCTTCGGTCTGGGAAGCGTTGCTTATGCAGTCAGTCTGAGTCTCTCATCTCTGACCAGTTCCGGTGGTGGAATAAAGTTGTCCAGCTTGTTAAAATGTAAACCGCAGATGATCATACGGCTTTTGAAAGCAAAATACCGGTGCAAGAAAGAACAGCGGCAGCTGCTGCCAAAGGATCTGTTCCATCTGAAAGGGTTTATGGTAGCCGGCACAGACAATCTGTGTTATAAGGATGATCTGGAAGAACTCTGGGGAATCCGGCCGATGGAGTTGTTTGCCGGTACGGAGCCTTCTATGATGGGAACAGAGACATGGACGCGTAAAGGCATGTATTTCTTTCCGGATAACGCATTTTATGAGTTTATTACAGAGGAAGATATGCTGAAAAATCATGCGGATCCGTCCTATATTCCGCCGACATATCTCATGGATGAAGTGCGGCCGGGGGAAAAATATGAACTGGTATTTACCATTTTGAAAGGTGGAGCGTTTGCACGATATCGCTGTGGTGATATGTACCGTTGCGTTGGACTGGAAAACCGGGAAGATGAGACACGGATCCCACGGTTTGAGTATGTGGATCGTGTGCCCTGGATCATTGACATCGCCGGATTTACTCGAATTTCGGAAAATGGAATCCAAAATGTCATTGGTCTTTCCAAACTTCCAATTACAAACTGGGTGGCAACGAAGGAATATAATGAGCAGAACCGGCCATATCTGCACATGTACGTGGAACTGGAGCGTGATGCACTGCTGAACAATGCTATGAGTGCAACAATTCTGAAAGATCTGCTCAGTACCTATTTTAAATATATTGATCAGGATTACCGTGATCTGAAAAAGATTCTGGGAATGGATCCTCTGCAGGTGACGATTCTTACTTGCGGAACATTTGAAACTTATGAGAAACGGACAGAGAAAAAACTGTACCATATGAGCCCTTCGCACTATGATTTTATGGGGCTTCTTGAGGTGCAGGCGAGTATGAACAGAGTGAGATAAGAGGGATATATGGGAACCTACGGATATATTTCAATTATAGCCATGGTGTGCTATGCATTTATGTTGCTGATGTTTCTGGCAGCAAAGAGAAATAAAATTGTAAACAGTTTTCTGGTAGTGTTGACCGGACTGCTCTTATGGACCGGTGGTTCTGCCTTTATGCGTGCGCAGCTTTGGCCGCAGTACGAATTCTGGTATCAGGTTTCGTTATTTGGAATCTTACTGCTTCCGTACGCATATTACCGTTTTATTCTGGCTTTTGGCGGTGTCAGGAAAGGTATGGTAGGTAAACTCTATCTGGCAGTCATCCTGACCTGTCTCGTGGCAAATATATGGAATGGTTTTTTTCTGGCGTGCCCGGAATTGGTGGAAAAAAATGGAACACCAACCTTTGTATACGATATTAAACCGACGATTCTGGTATTATTCTTTCTTGTTGGAGCCTTTCTGTTACACTTGTTTGTAATCCTGGTGCATATCTGCAAAGCAAATCCGAATATGAAAGCACAATATGATCCGGTAATGATTGGCGTTGTGGTACTTTTTGCCGGAAACGTTCTGATCAGTCTGCCGTTGCTTTCCGGATTTCCGATCGATGTTCTGAGTGGTGTCGTTAATGTATTTCTATTGTTTTATGCGCTGACCCGCAGACGATTATTTCAGTTGCAGATGCTGGCCTCTTCCAGCTTATGCTATGGCGTCGGATTCCTGTTTTCTGTGATTGTATTTTTTAATGTTGTTCCATATCTGCAGAAAATGCTTCATTTGCAGATGGATACAAATATGACAATATATGCACTTGTATTTGCAGTGGCATTTCTTGTTATTTATGCACTGTTTACATTCTTATGGAAATTATTGGTGAGAAATGTGTTTGTAAAGGAAGAAATTCATCAAGCGGAAAAAATCAAAGAATTTAGTTCAGCAATTTCTAAGACATTGGATCTGCAGAAAATTCTGAATGAAACCATTCATGTGTTGAAAGAATTGATGGATGTGGGAAATATCTATATCTGTATGCAGGATGCACCGGGTCAGCCTTATCGCGGATTTGCCAGTGATCAGCCATTAAACGACCTGGCTTTTTCTCTGGAGGAGGAAAATCCGATGATCCAGTGGCTGTCAGTTCATGAGGAGCCACTGATCTACCGGGAATTTCGTTATACAGTGGAATACAAATCCATGTGGGAAAGCGAAAAGCATCAGTTGGATAAAAAGCGTATTCGCTATTGTGCGGGATTAAAAGACGGGGATTGTCTGGCGGGAGTGCTTCTGATCACATCACCTTCTTCAAAAAAGGGACTTGTGTATGATGAGGCGCAGTTGATCGCTTCTGTTACATCCGTAGCGTCCATTGCTATTAAAAATGCAAGAATGTATGAAAAAGCCTGCATTGAGGCACGGACGGATGAAATGACCGGACTGTTGAACCGGAAGTATTTTTATGAAGTTTTGAATGAAGAGTTTGAAAAAAATAAAGATTCTTCCCTGGCACTTGCTATTATTAATGTAGATGATTTTAAGTTATATAATCAGTTGTACGGAATCAAGGAAGGAGATGTCTGCCTGCAGCACATTGCCGCGATCATTCGCAGCAGTGTGGGTGACAGTGGATATATAGCCCGTTACGGAGGAAAAGAATTTGCAGTCCTGCTTCCAAAATATGATCTGTTTTCAGCCAGAAATCTGGTAGAATCGATCGCAAAGCAGATTTTTGTGATGAATAACCAACGGACGGATATGAAGCTGAAGGCGGTGACAGTCAGTGCCGGAATCAGTGCAGCGCCATATGCAGCCAGAACTGTCAAGGAATTGATGGAGAATGTGGATCTTGCTGTTTACCATGTGAAGCATAGCGGAAAGAACGGAATCCAGGTGTTTGATACGATGTTCCGCAATACGAACCAGCAGGGGTATACCAAAGACCGTGCACATATTTACCGGGAATATGAAACGACGATTTATGCATTGACTGCAGCCATCGATGCGAAAGATCATTATACGTTCAGTCATTCTAATAACGTGCTCTATTATGCGACCGCTCTGGCAGCAGCACTTGGCATGAATGAGGATATGATCGAGATCATCCGCCAGGCAGCTTTGCTTCATGACGTTGGAAAAATCGGAATTCCGGAATATATACTGAATAAACCGGGACGTCTGACAGATGAGGAATATGAGGTCATCAAAGGGCATGTGGAAGCATCCATTGACATTATCCGCCATCTTCCGTCGCTGGATTATGTTATCCCTGCAGTTATCGGTCATCATGAGAGGTATGATGGAAAAGGATATCCAAGGCGAATCGCAGGCGAAGATATTCCACTGACGGCGCGTATTTTATGCGTGGCAGATTCTTTTGACGCTATGACATCCAGACGATGCTACAAGAAGGCATTTCCGCTGGAGGTGGCGAGAGAAAAGCTCCTTTTAGACGCCGGAAAGCAGTTTGATCCGGATCTGGTTTACAAGTTTGTGGAGTGTCTGGACAATGGTACGATTACTTTGGTAGAATCAGAAGAATTACAGTAAAAATCAAAGATAGAATTTCGGATAAAAATATTGTGATCTGGAAGGAATACAGCAAAATCCATTCCATGATCGCAATATTTTTTTCTTTTCAAATCTTTTTTTTAATCTTTTTGATAACTTTTTCCAAAAAGGGGTTGACAATGAACGTTAGCGGTGGTAAACTTCGTATGCTGATGTTAGGAAAATCTAACAAAATGTAGCCACAAGTAGCATAAATTGTTATGTACTAATAAAATGTAGCCATGAGTAGTAAAGATTGCTATACACTAATGATATATAGCCATGTACACCTGTAATTAATCGATGTTAATAAAAGTGGTTTTGATTATTATATGGTGAATGCTTCTAAAGATACATAGCTATGTATGTTGTTATGTTTTACTAATACCAAAGAGATTCAAGTCGAACGCACGTGAGACTTGGTGCGTGATTCTGGTCAGCAAAAGCTGACATATTCTTCTCAGAATCACTGCACTCTACACTTCGTTTCGGTCGGCGCAAAACCATTGTCTCCCAGACAATGTGCGCCCTCGCGGAGCGTTTATCTCAGTCGGAGATTGTACTCCCACTGAGAAAAGCTTGTTATTACTCACCACTTACAGAAGTGGGAGTCTTCTCGACTGAGATAAACTTATGGAACGTAGATAAGGAGAAGAACTCAGATTAGTGATGCAGGGCGTCTTAGCCCCAGGCACTCATCTGAGTTCTTCTCCTTTTTAATTAACTATTTAACTAGCTATCAATTTTTTACTCGTCGATACTGTAGTTCGGAGCCTCTTTTGTGATATGGATATCATGTGGGTGGCTCTCTTTCAGTGATGCAGCGGAAATCTTCACAAAGTTGCTGGTTTCAATCAAATCTTTGATGGTAGGAGCACCGCAGTAACCCATACCTGCACGGATACCGCCGATGAGCTGGAAGATAATATCCTCTACGCTGCCTTTATAAGCAACACGGCCTTCCACACCTTCCGGAACAAGTTTCTTTGCATTCTGCTGGAAGTAACGGTCTTTACTTCCGTTTTCCATAGCTGCAAGAGATCCCATACCACGGTACACTTTGTATTTACGTCCCTGATATAATTCAAAAGCACCCGGAGCTTCGTCACATCCTGCAAACATGGAACCCATCATACATACGCTGGCACCTGCAGCCAGAGCTTTTGTCATATCTCCGGAGTATTTGATACCACCATCTGCGATGATCGGAATATTGTATTCTTTTGCTACTTCATAGCAGTCCATAACAGCTGTGATCTGCGGAACACCGATACCTGCAACGACACGTGTAGTACAGATAGAACCAGGTCCGATACCTACTTTGACTGCGTCAGCACCTGCTTCGATCAGTGCTTTGGTAGCTGCACCGGTTGCAACATTACCTGCGATAATCTGCAGATCCGGATATTTCTCTTTGATCTGGCGTACTGCTTTAATGATATTTGCGGAATGTCCGTGTGCGGAGTCTACGACGATGACATCTACGTGTGCATTTACCAGAGCATCGATACGTTCCATCATGTTTGCTGTGATACCTACACCGGCACCGCAGAGCAGACGTCCCTGTTCATCTTTTGCAGAAAGCGGATATTTGATCTGTTTCTCAATATCTTTGATTGTGATCAGACCTTTTAATTTGAAGTCTTTGTCAACAATTGGAAGTTTTTCTTTTCTGGCTTTTGCAAGAATTGCTTTTGCTTCGTCCAGAGTAATACCTTCCGGAGCGGTGATCAGCCCTTCACTGGTCATGCTCTCGCTGATTTTCTTAGTGAAATCGGTCTCGAATTTGAGATCACGGTTTGTGATGATACCAATCAGAGTACCATCTTCTTTTACGATTGGTACACCGGAGATGCGGAATTTTGCCATAAGGTCATCTGCATCCTGAAGTGTGTGATCTGCGGAAAGGGAGAATGGATCTGTGATAACTCCATTTTCGGAACGTTTTACTTTGTCTACTTCGTCAGCCTGTGCTTCGATAGACATGTTTTTGTGAATGATACCGATACCGCCCTGTCTTGCCATTGCGATAGCCATGCGATGTTCGGTAACTGTATCCATGCTGGCGCTCATCATCGGAATGTTTAATGTGATTTTGTTGGTTAATTTGGTTGTAAGATCAACCATGTTCGGAGTAACTTCGGAGTACGCCGGAACGAGCAGTACGTCATCAAATGTAATACCTTCGCCAATAATTTTTGCCATTTCTTATCCTCCCTCTTATGCTTTTGTGAGCAAAAAAAGAAAAACACTGCTGTTTTTCTGATTTCTTTAAAATAAATAGATTAATTTGAAGATATTATAGTAATTAAAAATTATTATGTCAATGACTTTTACCGAAAGGTTTCTTTTTTTTACAGTTTGTGATATTTTATCTGTATACTTTGCAAAATATTAGAAGAAAGCCACAAAGCAGACATAAGTTCAGGTAATAAGATTAATAACCTGCATAAGTAAAAACTGTGAAAGAAAAAGGAGAGTTGTATGGAATTTCGTCCTTGTATTGACATTCATAATGGAAAGGTAAAACAGATTGTAGGCGGAACATTAAAGGATCAGAATGATCAGGCAGCAGAGAATTTTGTGTCGGAGCAGGATGCACCGTTTTATGCACAACTGTATAAGACGTATGGCATCAGTGGCGGACACATTATTCTGTTGAATGCACGGGATTCTTCTTATTATGAAGCGACAAAACTGCAGGCTCTGGCGGCACTGCAGGTGTATCCCGGCGGATTGCAGGTGGGCGGCGGTATTACAGCAGAGAATGCCCATGAGTTTCTGATGGCAGGTGCGAGCCATGTGATCGTGACATCTTACGTGTTCCGTGACGGAAAAGTGGATTATGGCCGACTGGAAAAACTGGTGCAGGCAGTTGGAAAAGAGCATCTTGTGCTGGATCTGAGCTGTCGAAAAAAAGACGGTGCTTATTATATCGTGACAGACCGCTGGCAGAAATTTACCGACGAGTGTGTGACAGAGGAACTGCTGGACCGGCTGCAAGGCTATGCAGATGAATTCCTGATCCATGCAGTGGATGTGGAAGGAAAGGCTTCCGGCATTGAGTGTGGTCTGGTAGAATTGCTGGGGAACTGGAACAAGATACCGGTGACTTATGCCGGCGGTATCGGAAGTTTTGAGAACTTAAAGGAACTGTCAGAGTATGGAAAGCATCATTTGAATTATACCATCGGAAGTGCACTGGATCTGTTCGGCGGCAGTATGAAGTTTGAAGATGTGCTGGAGTTTGGCAAAAAAATCTGAACGCAGAATAAGCAATCCCCCGCTTCAAGTGCGTAGAGCACTGAGCAGTAGGTAAGGGCTTTACATCTGAAAAGAAATCAGTATAATAAACCTAATTAACAAATAAATCATACTATAACAGTAGAAATAAAGTTTGCAGAAATTTTGCAAAGCGACTGTGTTCATTAGCAAGCAGTGAAAATAAATTGCGAATGTCAGCTTTACGTTTGGATGCAAAAATGAATGGGAGGAAATGCCATGTATACAAAAAGTGATATTATGCAGATGGTGGAAGAGGAAGATGTGGAATTTATCCGTCTTCAGTTCACGGATATTTTCGGCAATATGAAAAATGTTGCCATCACCAGCAGTCAGCTGGAAAAAGCGCTGGACAACCGTTGTATGTTTGACGGTTCTTCAATTGAAGGATTTGTAGGGATCGAGGAATCCGATATGTATCTGCATCCTGATCTGGATTCTTTTACGATTTTTCCATGGAGACCGCAGCAGGGCAAAGTAGCACGTATCATCTGTGATATTTACCGCCCGGACGGTACTCCGTTTGAGGGTGATCCGCGTTATATCCTGCGCCGTGTCGTAAAAGAGGCAGAGGATATGGGCTATGTCTTTAATGTGGGACCGGAGTGTGAATTTTTCCTGTTTAATACGGATGATAACGGATGCCCGACTACGGAGACTACCGAAAAGGCCGGCTATTTTGAGATGGGACCAAATGATCATGGCGAAAATGCAAGACGTGACATGGTGCTGACACTGGAGGATATGGGATTTGAGATCGAGGCTTCCCATCATGAAGCATCACCGGGGCAACATGAGATTGATTTTCGTTATGAACCGGCGCTGCATGCGGCAGACAATATTATGACCTTCAAGCTGGCAGTGAAGACGATTGCAAAACGCCATGGCATGCATGCCACATTTATGCCGAAGCCAAAGAGTGGTGTCAGTGGTTCCGGTATGCATATCAATATGTCATTGCGCAAAGACGGCAGAAATATTTTTGCAGATGAAACGGACAGATTTGGTCTGAGCCAGGATGCGTATTATTTTATCGGCGGTCTGATGAAACATGTATACAGCATGACTGCCATTACAAATCCGCTGGTAAATTCTTACAAACGACTGGTGTCCGGATTTGAAGCACCGCTTCATATTGCGTGGTCTGTAACAAACAGAAGTCCGCTGATCCGTATTCCGTCATCCTTTGGCAGCGGCACACGAATCGAACTGAGAAGTCCGGACAGCGCAGCCAATCCGTATCTGACCATTGCATTGTGCCTGGCAGCCGGACTGGATGGCATTAAGAACAAAATCACACCGCCGGAAAATATACAGAAAAATATTTTCCATATGACAGAGGAAGAGAAAGAGCAGCTGCATATCAAATCCCTGCCGACGAATCTGTACGATGCGGTATGCGCTATGGAAAGGGATGCTTTTATCCGTGAAATCCTGGGTGAGCATATCAGCAACGTATATATCGGTTCCAAAAAGGACGAATGGAATCGTTACTGCAAAGCTGTAACGGAATGGGAAGTGGACACATATCTCGACAAATTTTAAAAAGGTGGACGGTTGAGTTTTGACAAGGATAATTGTTGCATTCCCGAAAGTGGAAAACGGGAAAAATATAAAAAATGTACTCGTCAGAAACGGCTATCAGGTGGTCTGTGTCTGTACCAACGGTGCACAGGTTATTCAGGAAGCAAACGGTCTGCAGGACGGACTTGTGCTTTGCACTTATAAATTGTCAGATATGATTTATCAGGAACTGGCGGAATGTCTGCCGCCGGGGTTTGAGATGATCGTTATTTCCACAAAGGATCAGTGGAACGAGAACGGTACGCCGGGTATCGTCGGTCTGTCTGTGCCGTTGAAAATCCATGAATTGCTGTCCACGGTGGAAATGGTATCTTACAATCTGGAACGGAAACGCCGGAAGCGGCGGAATGCTCCGCGGAAGCGTACAAAAGAAGAACAGGAGCTGGTGGATCGTGCAAAGGCCATTTTGATGGAGCGAAATCAGATGACGGAGGAAGAGGCCCATCGTTATCTGCAGAAGACGAGTATGGACAATGGAACCAGTTTTACCGAGACGGCACAGATGATCCTCGGTATGCTGGATTCGTAACTTGTCTGAAGTTGTAAAAAGAGAAATTGCACAAATGTGCAGTGTCATACATATAATATCCAGACAGGATATGTGGAGTGTGCACATGGAATTTGTGAAAATGCATGGTCTGGGAAATGATTTTATCATTCTTGATGATACGGATCACAGACAGAAAAACGGCAGAGAGGGTTTTGAAACAGAGAAGCATTGCTGTGAGGAAAGTGAGCTGTCGCCGGAGCTGGTAAGGCATTTCTGTGACCGGCACCGCGGTATCGGAGCCGACGGTGTGATCCGTGTGTGCAATGCGGAACATCCGCAGGCAGATTTTCGGATGAAACTCTACAATGCGGATGGAAGCCAGGCAAGAATGTGCGGCAATGGTATCCGCTGTCTGGGCAAATATGTGTATGATCATGGAAAAACAGAAAAAGTGAATCTGCTGATCGAGACGGATGCAGGATTGTACCGTCTGCAGCTGATAAAAAAGGAAGAAACGGACAGGATATGCTCAGTCCGGGTGGATATGGGAACCCCGGATTTTGTGCCGGAGCACATATCTGCCCGTTTTTTGTTGTTCCGGCCGGTTTGTGTATCCATGGGAAATCCGCACTGTGTACTGTTTGTGGAAAGCAAGGAAGCAATGATGCAGTTCCCGTTAAAACAGGAAGGAACCGTTATTGGAAATGAGGAGATATTTCCAGAAGGGGTGAACGTGGAAGTTGTCTGGGTACAGGATGCAGGGCATCTGTGGATGCGGGTCTGGGAACGGGGCTGCGGTGAAACCTTTGCCTGTGGAACCGGAGCCTGTGCAGCGGTGGCAGCTGCCATGCGGCAGAAAAAATGCGGTGCATCCGTGCTGGTAAGAATGACCGGGGGAGAGCTTCTGGTACAATATGACAGACGTTATGGACACCTTTATCTGACAGGACCGGCAGAGGAAATCTGCCATGGGAAGTTTGGATAAATTGCGTTTTTAATTGTGAAAAAATACCAAAGATAACTTTTGGAAGCTCAGATAAATCGTTTTTTTGCTGAAAAATAGCGGCAAATCCATTGACAGAATATGGTGCATAGGATATGATAAAAAACAGAAAAGAATACAGGAATATGCAGTTGTGAAATAGATATTTTTCTGGAAGTCCGGTTAGATTCCGGCACGGCTTATCCCCGCTGTAATGAGAACGAACACTGTCAGATCCACTGGGAAACTGGGAAGGGACAGCAAGTAGGTATGAACTCTTAGTCAGAATACAGTCAATTGCGTATAGATACTACACATATCCGATGGCATAAACGGATGTTTATTTTTTTTCAAAAAATCAGGAAAAATGGGGTGAAAATCCGGATTTTCTATACAAAAAAATATATCGCAGAGATCGTGAATTAGCATAACATTTTTTCTGAAAAGCTGTGAACGGATGGGGTATACCTGGCTTTTTAAATATGATACGGAAGGGGGACCGGTTTAAAAGGCAACAGGCAAATTGCGTGCAGAATCCAATCATGGACAGAAGCACGCTGCAATAAGGAGGAGGAACGTAGATATGAGAAAACGATGGCTTGCGCTCTTACTGAGCTGTGCTGTTGCGGTAAATACTTGTGTAGTACCCGCTGCAGCCACCACAGTAAGTGATGCGGCGATTGCGACACAGCAGACCGTTTCGGCAGAAGATGCTGAAACACAACAGATTGATTCAGATGAAAATACAAAAGCACAGGGAGGACAGAATGCTGATCTGTATACTTCCGATGTTGCTTCCACAGAAGCAGATACGACGGCTGTATCAGAGACACATAATTTTCTGAGTGGTGTCCTGGTGTCCGGTATTTCCGGCGAAAAAGCTTTTGAAAACGGCGAGGTAACTATTCCGGCAGATACAAGTGCAACGTATCTGTCCATGAAGCCGGTGCTGAATTCAGAAGCTTCCAAAGATCCGTCCATGAAATATACATTCAAGTATATCGATCTGGATGGAAAAGAGTTTACAAAAGAAGATACGGCACGTAACGTATATGTGCGATTTGACCAGGCCTTCCTGGGAGTGAGCGGAAAAGGAAATGATCTGAGTCTCACAGTAACCAAGGGAGATGTGACTGAAACGTATGTTATCCATGTAGTGCGATCTGCAAAACTATCCGGTCTGTCCATGACAGATCATAACGGAAATGCAGTTTCCATCAGTCCGTCTTTTTCTTCCAAAAAGACTGCTTATACAGCACAGGTACTGGACAATGTATCAAATGTAACGATCAAAGCAATCGATCCGGTAGAGTTACAGAATCCGGAGGAATCCGAGATTCTGTTCAACGGAACAGCATCCGCAGACGGTACATATAAGCTGGATGTGGCAGACGGTGAGAACGTCGTTACGATCAAACCAAACAATGGCGCAGCAAGCGCAGACGAATATACACTGACGATCACAAAAGCAGCATCCGCTACTCTTGATGTGAATGTAGAGCCGGCAAACGCACAGGTGTGTCTGTATACTGACAAGGGTGAGCGTATTTATCAGGATAATGGTAAATACTATCTCGCTCCGAATACAGAGTATACATGGACTGCATCCTGTGAAGGATATGTGGGAAAAACAGATAAGATCACTCTGACAGAAGCGTCCACACTGGATATCACACTGGACAAAGCCGCTGAAGGTGAAAAACTTCCACAGCTGAAAGCAGAGTATCCGGGATTCCGTGCAGACTCCAACAATCAGTCCGTTATCAATGCAAAAACTCCTATTACAAAAGAAAGTATCGAAGTAAAATGGGAGCGTCAGATGGGTACATCTGTATCGCCTTCCAGCGGAAGTACACCGGTTATCGTAGATAACAAGGTATATACACAGTCCGGCGGCAAATTATATATGCTGGACAAGGAAACCGGTGAAGTATTAAAGAGCAGCGACTGCTTTATGAATGCAGGTTTCAACCTGATCCCGGTTACCTATGCAGATGGAATGATCTTCGTTCCGCTGGGCGGCGGTATCCAATGCTTTAATGCTTCTACATTGGAGTCTCTCTGGTGCTACAAAGGAAGAAAAGGTTCCTGTAACAGCCCGATCCGTTATGACAACGGAAGGATTTATGTGGGATTCCAGCAGGGTGATTTCGTGTGTCTGACAGCGACAGATGAAGATCCGTCTGATCAGACAGAGATGAAGACTGCATTATGGACCAATTACAGTACCGCAGGTTACTGGTGGGCAGGCGCATGGACGAATGACAACTATGTATTCTCAGTAGACGCCGGCGGTGCACTGATGGTTATGGATAAAAATACTGGTGTGACAGTACAGCGTATTCAGACAAAGGCTGATAAAGTAAGAAGTGATGTTTCCTATTACAATGGAAGAATCTATTTCTCTACACAGAGCGGATATCTCTACTCTTATAACCTGACAGCAGATGGCAAGGTGGATTTGGAGAACCTGATCGAGCCGTTATACTTTGGTGGTGCAAGTACCTGTACACCGGCCATCTACAACAACCGTCTCTACATCGGTATCTCTGGTGGAAGTGCCTTTGGCGAGGACGGCGCATCTATCCTGGTAGCAGATATCAACCCGGAGAACGGTGCCATGAGTAAAGCTTATCTGGTTCCGACCAAGACTGATTTTGGTTACTGCCAGACATCCGGACTGATCATCAACGGTTACGAGGATGAGACAGGATATGTATATGTATACTTCCTGGTAAACAGTGCAAAAGGTTCCCTGTACATGGTAAAAGATAAACCGGGCATGACAGAGGCTGATCCGGAGAGTGGATTATTGTATACGCCGAGCCATGAGCAGTATTGTATCGCAAGTGCGGTAGCGGACAGCGACGGAACAATCTACCTGAAAAATGATTCCGCATGGCAGATGGCATTGAAACGTTCCAATGCATACTTGAAAAATATTGAAATGATTGGTGGCAATGCAGTGCTTGATGGCGGAAAAAACTTTGCAGGCAGCGTGGCAGAGCACTGGTTTAATGTGGATCAGGGTACGGAAAAAGTAACATTAAATCTGACTGCGAATGAGGGCACAGAAGTACGCATTAATGGTGTTCAAGGTGCAAAACAGGATATTACCTTAACCGGAGACAATACAAATGTAGAAGTTACACTTGTAAATGGTGAAGATACCAGAGTTTACAATTTTGCTATTTACCGTGGCCCGACATTGAGCAATATGTATGTATATACTAGTCCAAATAATGGAATGGGCAAGAACTATGTGATGGATCCGGAATTCAATCCAGTAAAGACAGATTATCTTGCAGGATATAGTTCTGCAAAGGAGATTATGAGCGGTTATGTATGGTTTGTTAAGAATAATAGCACAGATACAATTAAGGCAACAGCCGTAAGTGGAATTGATGATTATAACGGTGGTACATTGCCGGAAGGAACTGAGCTGAATATTCGTACAAACTATAAAGGAGAAACATTTGTCGAAGTAGAGTTTGCTGAATATGGGGCAGGAGTTGCCACTACAGCTGCGATAAAACTTACCGTTACTTCTGCAGACGGAACACAAAGCAGGGATTATCTGATTACTCTGTATACGAATGATGCACTGCCAACCTTGACATTAGGTGAGAATGCAGTTGTTGAACGTACAGATAATGCAGCAAAAGTAGCTGTTACAGCAAACAAAGCAGGTACATTGTACTATCTGGCACAGGAAGCTGATAAAGCAGCCCCGGACGCAGAAACCATCGTAAAAGAGGGCAAGGCTGTAGATGTTGTTGCCGGTGAGAATACGTTAGAACTGACAGACCTGACAAAAGCAGGCTATAACGTATACATGCTTCTGAAACAGGAAGATGGAAAAGCATCCAGAATCCGCAGCGTATCTCTGAAGGGACTCTGGACACTTGGTGATGTCAACAAAGACGATGTCGTAGATCTGACAGACGTAGCCGTATTACTGGACAAGATTACAGAGAATGAATCTGTATCCTTATCCACCGGTGATATCAATGGCGACGGTGTCGTTGATATGACAGATGTTTCTGTTTTATTAGATACGCTGACCGAGAAATAAACATCCAGAATATCTGAACAATTGACGCAGCCAATTGATTCGGAAAAGACGACAGCAATTTTAGAACAGACTGAGAGGAGAACCAAATGACAGGGAGACAGAAGAAAACTACAAAAAGGCTAGCATGGCTGCTGACACTGTTCCTTGTCATTTCGGCCATCCTTCCACAGCCCATGCAGGCGGCGGTGAGCAGCCAGACAGGGCAGGTTGTGATGGAGGGGATCCGTCTCAGCAAAACAAGTCTGGTGATGAAGACCGGGGAAAGTAAGACCCTGACGGTATCTTTCCTGCCGGAGAATACCACAGAACAGCCGGATGTTATCTGGAGTTCCGATGACACAGATGTAGTGCAGGTAACCCAGGATGGAAAGACAGCCACAGTGACAGCACCGGAGGGCGAAGGCGGCACAGCCGTCATTACAGTAAAGGTTGGAACTTATACTGCCACCTGCCGGGTACTTGTGACCGTACAGGAGCCGATGCTGGAAAGTATGGTATTTATGCAGAACAGTTCCGGAAGCAACCGTTATGAACTGACGGAAGCAACGGAGGGTGTGCGGGAATATACCCTGCGGGTGCCGGAGAGCACCAATGTGGTATTTGTCAGACCACAGCTGCGGGATGATGCGCAGAATGCACAGATCACAGCCAGATTCACAGACGTGACTTCCGGACAGGAAGTGGCAGTGAATCTGCCGTCGGATGAAGTGACATCCCTGACCAGTGCTTCCACCGGAAGACTTCTGAAAGCTTACAATATTGAGCCGAAGGATCTGGTTATCGAAGTGAAAGACGGAGAGAATCAGGAGAACTATCATATTCAGGTGGTGCGTGGCACGTATCTGGGCGGCTTTACACTGACAGATGATGAAGGAACAAAGCTGGCATACACACCGGCATTTGACAAACGGACATTTCAGTATTCCCTCCATGTTCCGTCCAGCAGAAAGCAGATCCATCTGTCTATGACCGGAGCGGAGAAGACAAGTACCTGTCTGACCGTAAACGGAGAAGCAGCGGAGGATGGTGCGTATACGGTGGATATCGCAGACCGTACCGATGGTCAGATCCGGCTGGTATTGCAGGCTGGAGACGGAACACTGTCATCACCTTATGAATATGTGGTGACCGTTTATGTGGATGAGATCTGCTATGTATCCGTACATACAGAACCGGCGGATGCCGTTGTTTCCATCTATGATGCGGATAAAGTGAAGATCGATCCGAAAAACGGAACATTTGAACTGATCAAAGGTGCCACGTATTCCTATACGGTATCGGCACCGGGCTATCAGTCACAGTCCGGAACCTTTAAGGTGAAGGATAATGAAACAAAACAGATTACATTAAAAAAAGGCTCAGACAGTCAGCAGGAACAGCTGAACGCAGAATGGGGCAGCTACTGGAAGACGGAGGACAATCAGAACATCCTGGAAGCCCAGACACCGGAATCTCTTTCCGGTGCAGAAGTAAAATGGAAAAAACAGTATGGTACATACGGGGATTATACCAACAGCATCAGCGATGGTATCCTGGTCGAGCAGTACATCTGCAGTTTCCAGGGACAATATCTGTATTATCTGGACCGGAACACCGGGGAGACCGTGAAGTCCGTAAAGATGCGGGGCAAAGGCAACAGTGCTTTTACAAAACCGCTGTATGCGGACGGTATGATTTTTGTTCCGCTGGTGAACGGAAGAATTCAGGCATTCCGTGCAAAAGATCTGGAATCGCTGTGGCTTTATACGGATGTCATCGGAGGAAATACAGCGACCGCACTCCGATATGATTCCGGATATCTGTATGCGGGATTTGCAGATGGCAATCTTGTCTGTCTGAACGCAGCAGATGAAAATGTGGATCAGAAGGATGAGGACAAGACACCAATCTGGCGGAAGTATGACAGCGGCGGTTATTACCGCAGCGGTGTTTATACCGGTGAAACATATCTGTACGCCTGCGGCCGTTCCGGCAGTCTGTACTGCCTGAATAAGAAAACCGGAGAAACCGTACAGACGATTGCACTTTCCACCGAATTGGGAGCACCTTCCAGTGCCATCAGTTATGCATCCGGCAGCATCTATTTTTCCACAGAGAACGGATATGTATGTGCATATCCACTGACAGAGGACGGATTGCCGGATACAGAGCATGCACAGCAGATCAGACTGGATGACACAATCTGTGGAACCCCTCTGATATATCAGGGAAGACTTTATGTGGGAAGTGCCGGTAAGGATTCGTATGGCACAATTCACAGTCCGTATCATCTGAATGTGGTGGATATCGGAAAAGACGGTACACTGAGCCTGGCTTACCAGATGAATGTCAGCGGATTCCCGAAAGGAAGCGGTACACTGACCACAGCTTATGAAGAACAGACCGGATATGTCTACGTATATTTTACGACAGACAGTACAAATGGAAGTATCTATCTGCTGAAAGATAAAGCAGGGCTTACCAGCCCGGGCGAGGGCAGCGGGCTGCTTTATCAGCAGAGCGAGGTCTATGGAAACGGCAGCGGTACCGTGCTGGCAGATAAAAATGGCAATCTGTATGTCCGGTATGAATCCGGTTGGATGTATGCCATCAAATCTTCCTCCCTGTATCTGGAAAATGTTATCATTTCAGACGGAAATGCCGTCGTTGATGATGGCGGAGCGTTTGACGGGCAGGCAGAAAACCATACGGTGATCCTGGATGCAGGAACTTCTGAGGTTACTATGAAGTTTGAAGTGTCTGATGGAACGCTTGTGACGGTGAACGGTAAGGAAGGAGCAGAGCAGAAGATCCGGCTGGTGGACGGCAAAGCAGAACTTTCCGTAATGCTTGGCAGAGAGGGACAGACCAGAACGTACCAGTTTTCGATTCATACGAAGAGCAGTGACTCCAGTCTTAGTCAGCTGCAGGTCAGCTTTTCCACCATTGTGAATGTATTTGAGATGGAAATGGAACCTGCATTTCAGCCGGATATCACGGAGTATAATTCCTCACTCTTCGGAAGTGGAAAGGACAGAGAACCGTATTATATCTGGCCGGTGGCAGCAGACAGCAAAGCGACGGTTAAAGTGACAGCAGTATATGGTGTGGAGGGGGTTCGTTCAGGGCAGGAGATCACACCTGCCACGGCAGTATTTGATGATCAGATCCGTGCCCGCTACAAAGTGCGGCCGTTATCTGAGACCGATCCGGCGCGTATCTGCATTACGGTGACTGCAGAGGATGGCGTGACTACACGCAGCTATTATATAAATCTGTACCGGAACAATGACTGGCCGGAATTTACCATTGACCGGGAGAATGTGACGAATCGTACCGCAGATTCCGTGACACTCCGGATCCATGCGAATATTGACGGGTATCTGTATTACCTGCCGGCCTACCGTGGGGCGTATGCTGATATTCCGGCTGCCAATGAGGTGAAGTCCCAGGGACAGCGTATTGCGATCCATGCAGGAGACCAGGTGGTGACCATTCCGGGGCTGGGAAAAGAGGAATGCACCCTGTATCTATACGAAATGAGTTATGCACAGCGTTTCAGCAATGGGGCGCAGCTTGATATCGCAGCATATACCGGTGGAGATAATCCGCCGGATCCCGTAACACCGACTCCGGGAGATCTGAATCAGGACGGAAAAATCGATATGACGGATCTGTCGTGGATACTGGATGCCCTTACTGCGGGCAGGAGCGTAGATCAGACTATGGGAGATCTGAACGGGGATCATGTAGTAGATATGACGGATGCGGCGATTCTGATGGATCAGATTACCGCAGCGTTATAAAATGATGTAAACAGCAAAATTAACTTTTGACACGCACATCATAAAACAAAAGGCACCAAAAAAGAAAAGGAGAAGAATCATGAAAGTCAGAAAGAAATTGACAGCATTGCTTGGCGCAACCGTCATGGCAGCAGCAGTAATGTTTGCAGCAGGCGGAACTGTAGATGCAAAGGCAGCAGCAAGTTACAAAGTAGACTGCTCAACAGGAGATGTCAGTGCTTATATCGGGGAAACAGTGGAAATCCCGGTAACTGTAAAAACGGAGCAGAAGCTGAGAGGTTTTCTTGGTAAATTAAAAGGAAACTACGATGAAACTGTACTGGAATTTGAGGGACTTGAGAAAAAAGATCTTCCGGAGAAAGCGATGGTATCCACTGCGGGAGGAAATTTCTCTTACCTGACATCTGCAAAAGATACTACCTTCTCGGAAGCAACGTTTGCATTAAAATTTAAAGTATTAAAATATGTAGATGATCCGGTAGAAGTAGCGATCAAAGGTCTGTATTTCACGGACGGCAATGAGAGCACAGCTCCGGTTGATCTGACTGCACATGTAACAACCAGAGATAAAGCAAGAGAGTTTACAGGTCTTCAGGAGAGAGAAGACGGTCTCTATTACTTAAAAGACGGTGAAGTAGATACTACTTACAACGGACTTTACAACGATGCTGTTTACGGATGGCATTATGTCAAAGCCGGCAAAGTAGATGCTGAGTACACAGGTCTGTACAATGACAGTGTATGCGGCTGGTGGTACATCAAAGACGGTGCGGTAGATTTTGATTACACAGGGCTCGCTGAGTGTGAGTATGGCTGGTGGTATGTGGTTGGCGGAACCATCGACTATGGCTACACAGGTCTGGTATATGACAGCAACTATGGCTGGTGGTATGTAGAGAATGGCAATATCAATTTTGGTTACACAGGTCTGTACAATGACAAGAACTGTGGCTGGTGGTATGTAGAGAATGGAACCATCACATTTGCATACACTGGTCTGACAGCAAATGAGTATGGCTGGTGGTATGTAGAAAACAGCACCATCACATTTGTACGCACAGGACTGGTATATGACAGTAACTATGGCTGGTGGTATGTAGAGAACAGCCAGATTAACTTTGGTTACACAGGACTGTACAATGACAGCAACTGTGGCTGGTGGTATGTAGAGAACGGTGCTGTAAACTTCGGCTACACAGGACTGGTATACGACAGCAACTGTGGCTGGTGGTATGTAGAGAACGGTGCCATCAACTTTGGGTATACAGGAACTGTAAGAAATGCATACGGTGTATGGAATGTAGTTGGAGGAGCAGTCAGATTCTAACGTGAATAAGCAAGTAGCGTTGGCAGATTGCGAATAATTATCTGACAATTATTGCATACACATCATTTAGATGGACACAAGGAAGTAAAAAACAGGTTTGTTTCGGACTTTGCAGCCGGAACAAACCTGCTTTTGTCAAAAAAACAGGGGAATTTCATGAACAGACCGGGAAGTAGAAACAGAAAAAATAAAAAGAAAATAAGAGGAGCACTGGCGGGAGCCGGAATTGTGGCTCTGTTTCTGGCGCTGATGATTTCTTTTGGAAAGACAGCCCCGGAAAATCCCATGGACAGGAACCGTGCGGATGCATCACGGATGTATCTGCTTTCCTCTACGCTGGATATGGACATGGATCAGTTGGCGAATATCGGAAATGCAAATATTAATGCAGGTGATTCCGCCAATCAGGCAGAACAGGAAGAACAGCAACAGGAAGAAGAGAAACAGGAACAAAATCAGGATACTCCTCAGCAGGAGCAGCAACAGAATCAGGATACACAGAATCCGGATCAGAATATAAGCGATCCGAATATCCAGAACGCAGTGGCTGCCGATATTCCAGGCAGTCTGATGAATCTGATCCAGAAAAACCAGAGCGGCGGCAGTGGAAACGGAAGTTCCGATCAGCCGGGCGATGATCAGGGCAATGGTTCAGGCGATGGAACTACCGGGGGCAATTCCGGAATTCCATCCGATGGTGGTCAGCAGACCACATTGAATCCGTCACAGTCTGCGGCGTTATTTACCACAAGCTTGAAGGACGGAGATGAGGTGACAGATCCGGAATATCCCTTTACCGTGGATCTCACCGAAAAAGGAAAACAGCTGACACTGGTCAGCATGACAGTGAATTTGAATGGAAGCGGGCGGATCTGCAGGAGCAGGGATTCGCTGACGTTAAAGGAAGGTGCCAACTCGGTCTATGTCACAGTGCGTTTCCGTGACAGTAAATATAACCAGATTGATGCATCGACTAAAATATATACGATCTATTACTACCCGGAAAACGAGGTGGAACTGGTAGTAAGAAATGCAAGGACAGGTGAGTACATCAATAATCAGGATGCACTGACGGTGATGCAGGATTCTTTCTGGATCGAAGTCCGGGCGAGAAAGGCTTCCGGTGGTGTCATCAATGATGTGGCAGCCCGGGTGCGTCTGAATAACAAGATACAGAAAGCAGATTCTGACGGTATCTACCGGATGGGTCTGACACTGGGAAATAACCAACTGAAAGTAACTGCCGGAGAAGGGGGCAACACGCAGAAGACCCTTTCCTGTACAGTGAATTATAAGATCGATAACTTTATGATAAGCTTTGAAAGTTCGATCCGGACAGAGAAGATATCTAACAATCCGGGTATCGGCGATAAAGTATTCAAGGGAATCACGAAGCTGAAATATGCCTCCACATCCGGTGATTTTTCTTTCCGGGTACGCAATTCCACGGTAACCGGTGTGGAGAAGATTGACAAAATCCAGATGACAAATCGTTACGGTACACTGGATATCACAGATCTGGCGGGAGCGGACGGATACATCCAAATTACTCTGGATGCGTCAAGAAGCACCGACATTAAAGTATATTGTACGGATTCTGACGGGGAACCACAGTGGTACACCTGGTCTGTCACCTATGAACGGGTACTGGATCCTGCAGAAAACCAGAGAAAGGCACCGGTCATCCGTGCTGATGTTACAAATGAGACGGTAAACAAGAATCCGTTTATCATTCCGATCAAGGTATTCGATTATAACGGAAATGAGTTAAAGGCAAATCAGAATTTTACACTCTATCTGAACGGAGCATATCAGGACTATCACAGCCGTGAGACGGATGGTACATATGAGTACAATCTGGTTCTGACAGAAGGACCGAATACTGTGGTGATCAAAGCTGTGGACAATGAGGGATACACGGCAGAGAAGACGCTGACGGTTACTTACAATCCGGTGGCGGAAGAGGCAAGGGTGCGTGTGATCGTATCCGGTGAGGTGCTGGGACTTGGTACTATGATCGATGAGACAATTACGGCGAAATCCGATCAGACGGTGGCACAGATCGTGGAAGATCGTCTGGCAGCACATGGTTACAGTACGATTCATGACGGTGTGGCGGATGCGGACAGCTATTTCCTGCGCCATGTCATGAAGACCGGTATCACAGACGGATGGAGCATTTCTGCTGAGGAACGGTCACTTCTGGAGATGCTGGGGTATGATATTGCAGAAGGTCCGAAGAATCCGAACAGTCTGGGAGAACGAGACTTTACCGCTGGTTCCGGTTGGATGGTGACGCTGAATCACTATTATATTGCGCAGACCATGGGAACACGGCCAATCCGTGACGGAGATGAAATCCATCTGATCTACACGCTGAGTGTGGGTAAGGATATTGGAGTGGATACAAGTTCAAGTATCTATGATTAAACAGGAGGATCATGTTTTTCACAGGTGATCGCAGGACATCTGTAAAAATAATGACAGAATAACAGGTTTATAAAGGAGGCAGACAGAATGAACAGTCGTACAGATGCGATCATAAATGAGATTGAAAAAGTAATTATCGGAAAAAGAAATGTTGTGGAGCGTGTGCTGATGGCAATCTTATCAGAGGGGCATATCCTTCTGGATGATGTGCCGGGAACCGGTAAGACCACACTGGCACTGACGTGCTCTGTGGTCATGGGGGTACAGTATCAGCGTATGCAGTTTACACCGGATGTTGTGCCGTCGGATATCGTTGGATTTTCCGTGTATAACAAGGCAACCGGCGGGTTTGATTACAAACCGGGTGTAGTTATGACCAACCTCCTGCTGGCAGATGAGATCAACCGTACGTCCAGTAAGACCCAGTCGGCGTTGCTGGAGGTTATGGAAGAAGGACAGGTGACCGTGGATGGTGTGACACATCAGCTGCCAAAACCGTTTGTAGTGATTGCAACTCAGAACCCGGTTGGTTCTGCGGGAACACAGCTGCTGCCGCAGGCTCAGCTGGACCGATTCGTGATCCGTCTGCAGATGGGATATCCGGATTTCAAGAGTCAGGTGGAAATCCTCAGAGACAGACAGAAAGTAAATCCGCTGGATCATATCAGCAAAGTGATCTCAGGGGAAGATATCATTGCCATGCAGCAGGAAGTGCGTGATATCCATGTGGAGGATTCCATTCTGGAATATGTCACTGCCCTGGCCACAGCCACCAGAGAGCATGAACTGATCCGTCTCGGAGTCAGTCCGCGAGGTGCCCTGGCAATTGTGCGTATGGCAAAGGCACATGCGTATCTGGAAGGCAGAACGTATGTCATTCCGGAAGATGTACAGCAGATTTTTACCGATGTGTGTGCCCATCGAATTATTTTGAACCCGAAAGCAAGAGTTTCTGAGTTGTCTGCGGATGATATTCTCAGACAGGTCATGAAACAGATAAAATCACCGGATATGGGCCGGTAACAGGAGGAGACTATGAAAAAGTCCAGAGTATTATGGGGACTGTGGTTATTGATGTCGGTGATTTTTTGTATGGCGACTGACAGTATGGCAGGATATCTCCTGGTGCTCCTTTCTGTAATCGTTCCGTTGCTGGCGGCTCTTCCGGTACGCCGGGCTGCGAAAAGGTTAGAAACAGAACTGACAATTTCAGCTTATGGAGAGAAAGGCACAGCATTTGCAGGGAAAATCCTGCTGACAAATAAAAGCCTGTTTCCCACAGACCGGATTCTTTGCCGTGTCAGCTGCGAGAATCTTTTGACCGGTGAGAAAGAGGTAATCTCCATTCATATGGCAGCACCGTCCAGAAGCAATACAGATACAGAGTTTCTGCTAAAGAGCCGACACGCGGGCAAGGTACGCCTTTCCCTTCAAAAAATGATCTGTTATGACTCCTTTGGTCTGTTTCCGGTAAAGACAGTGCCATCCCGGGAGATTTCTGCATTTGCACTGGTGGTGCCGGAGAGTTTTTCTCTGGAGACACAGATTGCTTATGGAGAGAGTACAAATATGGATAGTGATGAGTATTCCATGAAAAAGGCGGGCTACGATCCATCTGAGACGTTTGCAATTCGTGAATATCAGCCCGGAGACCGGATCCGTCAGATCCACTGGAAACTGACGGAGAAGTTTGACAATCTCATGGTGCGGGATTATGGACTGCCAATTCAGAATACGATTCTTCTATTGTTGGAGACCGGATATGGTACAGAGGAAGCAGATGCGGATTGTCTGGATGCACTGGCAGAGGCATTGTATTCTGTCTCACAGGAACTGTTGAGTCAGCAGATTATTCACAGCATCGGCTGGCAGAATCACGAGGAAAATACTTTTCAGTGTGTGGAAGTGGAAACAGAGGAAGATTTGAACGCACTGCTGCCGGAATTGCTGGGGGCCGTACCGGGCAGAGATGGCATGAGTGTTGCCGATCATTATATGGAAAGCCGGGAGCAGCTGGAATTTGCACATATGGTGATTTTTTCACAGGCGCATCAGGCGAGCCTGGGCGGATTGGCAAGTCAGTGTATTCTGACGGAAGTGATCTGTTCCGGAGAGGCAGCCGGGTATGATCAGCAGGATGGCATTGCGATTCTGGGCGGAACACCGGAGAATCTACCCGAGACACTGTCGTATCTTGAAATTTAGAGAAGAATGCAAAAAATCAGATAGGGAAAATTGCAATGGATGCAAGAGACATCATGGAAAGATAAATGATTATGAAGAATAACAGAAACAGTAATAAAAAGAAAGGCGCGTTTTTACTGCGCCCGATACAGGTGCAGAATGGAAGGAAAAACCGGCTGACAGCATTTCTGACAGATGTCTGCTTTGTATGGCTCTACCTGGCAGGTATGACTCTCTGGCTGGAGAGTTCCCTACAGCTTGATATCTCTATTGGAATCTGTCTGCTGGCGGCGTTGGCTGCAGCCCTGCTTCAGCAGCTGGCAGCCGGTGGATGGTCAGAGAATGGTGCCGGAAGACGATGGCTTGGAATTCTGAGCTGGTGTGGTGCCCTGGCGGTGATCGCCCTGGCGGCACATCAGATGTGGCTTAGTGGTATCCATCAGATCTGCAATCATGCAGTTGACATGCTGGGGCATCGGTTTCCGTACCTGTTTTCATCCTATGCTGTGACCGTGGACACTTCTGCCGCACGGTATCTGGCAGTGCTCTGGGTGATGCTTTTGCTGGCACTGGCAGGCGGGTATCTGGTGCGCAGTGGAAACCGGATACTGCTTGGTATGCAGATTGTCTGTATGCTGGTTTTGCAGCTGGTGACAGGTATTGGTCCGGTGCAGATCCGCAGCTTTGTCCCGGTGTTGTGCTGTCTGATCGCTGTGTGGATGCGGGGGCATGGAGAACAGATTGCCGCAGGCAGACAGCGTCTGGCGGCATTGCAGAATGTTATCGGACTGGCTGTTCTGGCGGTTATCGTTCTGGCAGCTGGCAGTCTGGCATTAGGAAAACTGGTGCCACAGGATGGGACGGTATTGTCGGATTGGAAAGCAGCAGCCGTGGAAAAAATCCGGGATCTTCGCTACGGAGGCAGTAATGAAGTGCTTCCGGACGGAAGCTTTTCCGGACTGGGTTCCTTTCAGCCGAAGGGGGATGCAGTGCTGACGGTGACGATGAGCCAGCCGGAATCTTATTATCTGCGAGGCTTTATCGGAAGTGATTACACCGGGGATGGTTGGAAAGATACGGATGCGGTGAAACTCTGGAAAAGCCGGGATTTATTTTACTGGCTCCATCGGGACGGTTTTTACGGACAGGAGACATTGTCAGATGCGGCCTTGATTTTTGGCAGTGAGGAAGACCGGACGCAGAAGAATAACATAACTGTGAAAAACACCGGTGGCAGCTCCAGATACTATTATGTGCCGTATGAGCTGGATAGCAGTGCGGATTCCGGTGTACAGGCAGCACTGGGCGAACAGAAAATCGGAGACAGCACCATCATAGCAGACGGACTGCGGGGACAGCGGCAATATACATACCAGGCACTGTTGCCACAGATTACAAAATATCCGGTCTATACCACAGCATTGCTGGATGCAGACGCACTGGATGAGGCAGGTAAAAATTATCAGAATCTGGAATCTTATTATAATGAATTTGTATATCATACCTACCTGGATATGCCGGAGCGGATCCAACGCACACTTTCTTCTCTGCTCGGGGAAGCCAAGATTCCGGAGGGAGAGAAACATGTGGATTATTCAGAGGCAAAGGAGAATATCCTGTATCTTCTGACATCGGCTTATACGGATAGCAATCAGCTGGATGAGCGCTGGACGGGGGATGATTTTATCTTTGATTTTCTGCAGATTTCACAGAAAGGATATTCCGTTCATTTTGCAAGTGCAGCGACCATGATGTTTCGTTACTACGGCATTCCGGCCCGGTATGTAGAAGGCTATCTGATCACACCGGAGGATGCACAGTCCATGACGGCCGGAGAACCTTATGTGGTGGATGATACACACGCCCATGCCTGGGTGGAGTATTATCAGGACGGCGTCGGCTGGCTGCCATTTGAGACTACCCCGTCTTATCTGGAGATCATGAACAAGGCGGAGGATTATCAGAACATCAGCGGTGTGTCCGGTGGAAGTTCCCAGGATGACCAGGATATGGAGCAGCAGGACGAGGAGCAGCAGGAGGAAGAAGACCAGGATGAGAAGATCGACTGGGTACAGGTTCTGCTGATCCTTCTGGTGATCGGTATCTGTCTGCTGATCCTTGTGATGATCGCATTCCTGATCTGGGTGCTGGTACAGCGGCACAAGAGCAAAGTGCTGAAGCGGAAGTTTGATTCGGAGGATGCCAGAGAGGCGGTCAGAGCCATGTTTGAATATACGATGAATATTCTGGCGGCGGCAGGACTGAATATCCGGAATACTTCCCTGTATCGGTATGAGAAGCAGATCGCAAAGATGTTTGACGAAGAAACCGCAGCGGAGTATCATCATATTGTAGATATCCGTCAGGAAGCGGTGTACAGCAGCAATGAGATGACGCCGGAGCAGAAGGCGCAGATGATGGCCTTCAAGGAGAAAATTTGGAAGCGGATCTACACAAATGGAACTCTGATACAGAAACTGCAGTTGAAATATATTTATTTCTTATAGGGAACAGGAAGCGGGAGACAGCAATGAGGAAAAAACAGAAGATTTCAAAAGTGAAGAGAATAGGAACGTGCCTGGTGGCATGTATCATGATCGCGGCGATGACCATTACTTCTGTGCCCCTGTTTCAAACGGAAGTCCGGGCGGCGGGAGTATCCAATCCCTGGGACGGAAGCAGCAGGGAAGTACCGGAGACGGATGAAGACGGTACTTATCTGATCCATAACGGTGCGCAGCTTGCCTGGTTTGCAGATCAGGTCAACAGCGGAAATGGTGAGATCAACGCGAGACTGGAAGATTATATTTATCTGAATAAGTATAATACCTCCCACAAATGGGTGATCATCGGAGACAGCCAGGAGCATCCGTACAAGGGAACCTTTGACGGAAACGGACAGAAAATTGTGTACATGAATGTGGAGATCAATGGGAATATGCCGGAAAAACGCTATGCGGGTCTGTTTGGCGTCATCGACGGCGGAAGTGTCCGCAACCTGACAGTGCTTGGAAAAGTCATGAGTAACTATGCAAGCTATACCACCGACGGGGCCAACGACCAGTTTTACTCCGGAAGCGGCGGTGTGGCCGGTTATCTGAAAAACGGAAGTATCGTAAACTGTGTAAACTATACGAGAACCACCATGGAGGGAGATGCCCTGTATCGAAATGCGGGCGGTATCGCCGGTATCAGCGAGGGCGTGATCTCCCGGTGTGAAAACTATGGAAAGATATCCACCACGGTAGTGATCGCGCAGAACCATGTAGGTGGTATCGTGGGTCTGGTGTCCGGTGCCAATGCGGAAGTCACTACATGTATCAATCATGCCAACGTTCAGGGGTATTACTGCGTAGGTGGAATCGCCGGAGCAGTGAAAGCCGGAGCGGAAGTACATCTGAGTGCTAATTACGGTGATGTGAAAGGCAACGGCATCATCGGTGGTGTGGCAGGAAGAGTGTCCACTACCGGCATGTACAGTAATGGCAGCGCAAAGGAATGTGCGGTTTACGATGTCTATAACTTAGGGCAGGTCAGCGGTTATGGAACCACAGCCGGAAGTGAGATGGGCGGTATCGTAGGTGAAGCCGGATATGAGAACTGGAAGCAGGAGGCACTGCCTCCGATGCCGGTGATTGAGCGGGCCTATTCCGTGCCGATCAGCAGTGGTGTGGCCAGAAACGGCGGCATCATCGGTTATCTGCTGAGCGGATGTTATGGAACGGTATATGCCATCAGTTCTTCCAGTTACGGACCGAATGTGGTGGGAGCCACCAACAACCGTGCAGTGAAGATCCTCGGAGAAGCACGGAAAGTGACAGAAGCTGAAATGAAAGGGGAAGTGGTGCTGGAAAAACTCGGCAGCGCATTTACCGCTTCCAATGCGTATGATACGGAGAACAAAGGATATCCGAAACTGGCATGGCAGAGTCTGCCATCCGAACTGTTGGATCGTATGGATGCGGCACAGTTGGAACTGAGCGGCTGGCTCACGGAGAACAACCGCAAGAAATATGGAAAGAATTATGTCCAGATCGAATCTCTGGTCAAAACATACAAAGAGAAACTGTCAGCGGTAGCCTCTGAGGAAGAACTGGATCAGGTCATGAAGGAAGCCAGAGAGAAACTGACCGCCATCAAGCCGGGGGTCGGACAGGATACGGATCTGGCGGATGCCATTGACAATGGTATTATCGCCCTGGAAGAGTATCACAAGCGTCTGGTGAAAGAAAATCCGGATCTGACAGATGACCAGAAGCTGCAGCTGGAGAATGTGCTGACAGCATGGAAAGAAAAACTGGAGACAGCAGAGTCTGAGGATGATGTGCGGCTTCTGGTGCGTGACGGAAAAGATGCATTGGAAGATGAGATTGCATCATTTACTGCAGATAAGAAACTGGAAGAAGTCCGTGCCAATGCGGTACAGGTACTGACAGATTACCGTGCGTCTGAGACTTACGATGTGGTATGGATGCACAAGATCAAACTGGTTCGGGATGGATTTATCAGTGACCTGCAGAAAGCACAGACAGTGGTAGAACTGAACAAGCTGCTGGAGCAGGCGAAAAATGAGATCGACGCCATCATCGACCAGATTCCGGAGACCGGAGCCTGGGATGGTGTGACAAAGACAGAGCCGAAGGCCGATGAAAACGGAGTTTACCAGATCACCAGCGGTGATGAGCTGGCATGGTTTGCAGATCAGGTCAACCAGGGAAAAGGAAGCCTGAATGCCGTGCTCTGTAACGATATCAGTCTCGGTGGAAAATACTGGACACCGATTGGAAAGAGTGCGGATAAGACGTTTTCCGGAACCTTTGACGGGCAGGGACATGTAATCCGCGGTCTCTATCAGGATGTGGAAAGTGATTTTACAGGGCTGTTCGGCGCTGTCCGGGGAGCCGGAGCATCTGTCAGCCATCTGACGGTATCCGGTAATATCAAACTCGGTGGAAGAGTTACCTATGTGGCAGGAATTGCGGGTTATGTGGCAGGGAAGAACAGTGATGCAAAGGCACAAATCACAGACTGTCACAGCAAAGTCAGCATTACGGTAACCGGGATCCGTACACTGGACGCCGGTGTGGCGGGTGTAGCCGGATACAGTACAAATGCAAAAATCACCAACTGCTCAAATGAAGCGACAGTAGAAATCGTATCGGCAGGACGGGGTGGTCTGACGTATTACGCTGGAGGTATTGTGGGCGTGGCACGAACCGGCTGTCAGATCGAGGCTTGCACGAATAAAGGAACGGTCTGGTCTGCACATGCGGCAGGCGGACTGATCGGTGGTATTCTGACATCGGATATATCCTGTCGTTCCAGCTATAATGCAGGAGATATTTCCGGACTTTACTATGCAGGAGGAATCTGTGGAGTTATGCTGAATGATACCGCAGAATTTAACCGGTGCTATACGTCCGGTACTGTCAATGCAAAGGATTCCGGTCTGGCACTGGGTGCACTGTTTGGCAGGATCACCGGAAGTAAGGAGATGATTCTGTTTGCACTGAAGCGTGCGGACAATATTGGACGTACTCTGGTGGGAAGCTCCGGTGATTTCTCTGCCTGCGGTAAATTTGTCAGTGAAAAAGAACTGAAAAGCGATGATATGTTAAACAATCTGAATGCAGGCGGTAACCAGTATATCCACGATTATCTCGGATTCCAGAACGGTTATCCCATCCTTGCCTGGGAAATGACATTGGAAGATTTTCAGGCCGGTTCTATCTCGTCACTGAACAGCAGTGTCAGCGAAGCAGATTACACCGCAGAAAACTGGAAACAGGTGCAGAAGATTCTGGCGGATGCAGCAGACCGGATTCATCAGGCAGCGGATATGGAGGCAGTAGATGCCATTCGAACAGAAACACAGACAGCCTTAAAAGCGATTGAGACACTTGCCGGTGCACAGGAGCGGAAACTCCAGGAGGCGAAAGAGGAAGCTATCAACCTGCTGGAAAACTATGTGGATCTGGAAAGCTACCGGGATGAGGAAAAGAGCGAGATCCAGTCTCTGATCGCCAATGCGAAGAAATACATTCTGCTGGCAGATACGATTGCGGAAGTAGAACGGCACAGCAGTGAGACAAGAAGCAAGATTGACCGGATTCCGGATGCATGGCAGTATGAGCATCAGCTGGATATGGCAGCGGCAACCCAGGTGGACAGCTATATAATGAATATCGGTGAAGTTATTTATACACCATATGTCAAAATGTCCATTCAGATTGCGAGAACGGCATATGACAGTCTGACGGAGAGACAGAAAAGTATGGTAACGGCATATCAGATCTTGTTGGATGCTGAGAAACAGTGGGAGATTCTGGAAGCAGAAAACAGTTATACAGACGAAGATCTGGCACTGGCGGCAGAGGTGGATAAACTGATCGATGCAATCGGAAGCGTAACCGAGGACAGCGGAGAGGCAATTGAAAAAGCACGTTATGCCTATGACAGTCTCCCGGAAAAAATAAAAACGATTGTTTCACATCCGGAAGTACTGATACAGGCGGAGCAGACCTATAACCAGCTGAAAGCTTCAAAAGTCGTGGCAGCCATTGCCGGAATCGGAGAAGTGACGCTGGAGAAGAAAGAACAGATTTTTGCTGTTCAGGCGCAGTATGAGGCACTGACGGAAATACAGAAAAAACTGGTGACGGATTATAACGTACTGGTGCAGGCAATCCGTAGATATCAGAATCTGGTGGCAGTACAGCCGGTAATCCGGCAGATCCATGAGCTGGGCGGAGTGGAGAGTATCACACTGGAGAGTGGAACAGCCATCATGGCAGCCATTAACATGTACAATGCCCTGACCGGTGAACAGCAGGAACTGGTGACAAATTATGATGTACTGGAAATGCTGATCAGAGTCTATGATTCGAAAGCGGCCATTGATCGTGTAACGCGGCTCATTGACAGTATTGGAGCGGTGAGCAGCGCAAGCGGTTCACAGATTCAGGAAGCAAGGGCAGCGTATGATGCACTGACGCTGGATGAGCAGAAACAGATCCGGAACCTGTCGGTGCTGGAGCATGCGGAAGCAGCCTATGCGGCATTGACACAGAATGGCGCAAATGCACGCCCGGGAACAGGAGAAGGAAATCAGGAGACACTGGAGAGCCTGCGAAACGGAGGCAATACGTTCGGACTCAGTGATCTGGCACAGAACGGCCAGAATATGACCGGGGAAGTGGCAGGAACGATAGAAGGAGTGCTGCCGGAAGAAGCCCATGATGCACAGGCGCAGGATCAGACACAGATTCCGGTGGAAGATACGCAACTTCCGGACTGGCTGGCCAGTCAGCTGGATGAGGGGGCAGCAGAGGACAGTACAGTGGTAAAGGCGATCGGAAAGGATGGAACATACCGGACACTTCTGTCGGTACTGGTGATCGTATTTACAACCTGCGGCATTCTGACGATCGGTTTTGCGGTGGCACTGGCTGAGGCAGCAAAAAAACGAAAAGCAACACAGGTTCATTATTAGACAGCAGACCCGGGGCGGATGGTTAATAAGCGATAAGAGAAGCATCCGGCGTAAGGTTGATCGAGATACAAGGTATAGAATGAGATCATATGAGGAGAGAAACATGAGAAAGGGATACAAAGCAAAAAACAGGTGGAGCGCAGGATTTCTCCTGCTGCTCCTTGTGGCAGTCTGGCTGACTGCCATGCCGCGGCAGGTATGGGCCGCGGATCGGTTACCGGATGTAAAGCAGATGGAGGAAGGCATCGTGTCATGGAAGAGCAGTTCGGAAGGTGAGAAGGAACTGCTGACAGGAGAACTGCGTGATCAGGCCGGGAGCGCCGGCAGTGACTGGTTTGCGTTTGATGTGGCGCGCATGGGAAGTGCTACGGAAGAACAACGGGCAGCATACCTGGCCAGATTGCAGGATGCAGTGGAGGCGGTGTATGCAAACAAAGAAGACAGTATGATGAGATTACGGATTTCCGATATTCACCGTATGGCACTGACTGTCATTGCATGTGGTGGGGATCCGGAAAATTTCGGTACGGATCCGGATGGAAATCCCATCAATCTCATTCATGATACCGTATGGAACAGCAACAGCTGCTGGGGAGACCCGGGGGATCAGGGAATCAACGGTTATATCTGGGCACTGCTGACCATTGACGCAAAGAATTATCAGGAGCCGGAAGGCGCTGAGTGGACCAGAGAAAAACTGATCAGTGAACTGTTATCCCGACAGCTGGCAGATGGCGGTTTCGGACTGATCAAGACAGACCCTTCTGATGTGGATTTGACTTCCATGGTACTGACGGCATTGGCGCCTTATCGGGGACAGGACAAGACATATACTTATACCGGAATCATTTCCGGGCAGGAAGAGACATCCACTGTGGATGCGGTGGCAGAGAAAGCGTTTGCACGCTTAAGCGAGCTGCAGGCAGATGACGGAAGCATGCTGACTTACGATGAACGTACTTCCGAGAGTACCGCATGGGCGATGATCGCGCTGGCATCCTGGGGCAGAGATCCGGAGCAGGATGGTGCCTTTATAAAAAATGGTAAAACACTCATCGACGGTATGCAGGCATTTTGTCTGGCAGATGGTGGTATCATCCATAGCCTGGATAGCGATGAGAAAGAAACTGAGGGCAATAACATGGCCGGTTATCAGACGCTTTACGGTCTGGAGGCAGTGCGCCGTCTCTGGGAAGGACAGACGAGACTGTTCGAGATGACAGATGCACAGACGGTTTCTGCAGATGCCATTGCGGCAGCAGACAAGAAGCTTCCGGCACTGAGCGATACAGATACAACAGATACACGCAGCAGTGAGGAAGTGGAGGCGGATGTCAGCAACAGAACCTTATATCTGACTGCTGGTATTGCCGTTGTGATCGTTGTGGTGGTTGTGATTTTCCTTGTTCTGATATTAAAAGAGAGCAAAAAGAAAAAAGCGTCGGCACAGAATGCGCAGCTTGACGACGATGATGATGACGAGTGGTAAGGACAGGATGATGGCATGAAAAAAAATATTGTAATGATCGGAATCATGCTGGTACTGGCACTGGTTCTGATAAGAGGAACCAAAATTCAGTCCGTGGACGAATACTATCTGACGCATATGGAGGATATTCAGGAAGATTCCGAGACCGTTACGATCAGTATCAAATGTGATACTCTGCGTCAGCCTGAGAACTGGGAAAAACTAAACAAACAGTTGAAGGACGAAAAATATGTTCCGAACGATGGTGTCATTCTTCCGGAAACGACCTATGTACTGCGAAAAGGCGATACGGCATTTGATATTTTGAAACGCGCCTGCCAGTACAACAAAATTTCCATGGAATACAACGGTCCGGACACGAACAAGTACAGCACGGTGTTTATCCGCGGCATTAATCATGTCACGGACTATTCCTGTGGAGAATTGTCCGGCTGGATGTATAAGGTGAACGGCTGGTTCCCCAATTATGGCTGTTCCCGCTATCAGCTCAAAGAGGGCGATACGATAGAGTGGGTCTACACCTGTGACCTGGGTGTGGATGTGGGCGGCTTCTATTCCACCGGCGGTTGAGTACAGACGGAAGCGAGCTTGACTTTATGCCATATGTGGTGGAAACAGGAAAGGCGAAGGTTTCTGTAAAAGAGTATACCGAACGCTGTGTAGATGTAGAGCGGTTTCTGGGATTTTGCAGGGAGTGCAGCAGCTATAACACGCGGTGGTCCTGCCCGCCCTTTTCCTTTCAGCCGCTGCAGCTCTGACATCAATTTAACCATCTGACGCTGTTTGCGCGTATACTGCACCCATCCCCGGATGAAACGCTTCCGGTGCTGATACGGGGAATGCGGGAAGAGAAGGCGGGGATGATGGCGGAGCTGTTGAACAGGGAAAAAGTCTCCCCATACGTCGGCACATTCCGCAGGCGGATGCAGCTTGTGTGAGACAACTGCATCAGGACATGCCCCTGGCCGGAGGAGACGCGCTATTCCTTCAACGTCCTTGGGGGAGACAGCGGGAAAACCATGGAGCTGTATTTTGGACGCCCCATAGTTTGGAGTCATAACGGCGAAGTGCCGGAGTACCTGACTCTCATGGGCGGACTTCTGGTGAACTGACACGCTATTTTCGTGAAAAACTAATAAAAAATTTACGTGGGGCGCGGTGCCTCACCGCGCCC
>ENA-OPXH01000350-OPXH01000350.1-human-gut-metagenome-genome-assembly--contig:-NODE-350-length-43089-cov-3.293977_pt1 | contig 43089 bp, 29 predicted proteins | sample MGYA00241521_ERZ502034 | MGnify/ENA primary metagenome ERZ502034 (study PRJEB25962, sample SAMEA2042103) | human gut metagenome | biome: human gut; feature: human-associated habitat; material: faeces... | reverse complement strand
ACCGTGGAGTTCAAGAATGTCAACAGCGGCGATCTGGGCCTTGAGACCGAGGACGAGAAAAAGGCTGCTGAGGATGCCACCGCCGAGAACAAGCCCCTGTTCGATGCCATGAAGGACGCTCTGGACGGCAAGGTCAAGGAGGTCAAGGTCTCCACACGCCTGAAGGATCACCCTGTCTGCCTGAGCGCCGACGGCCCCCTGTCCATCGAGATGGAGAAGGTGCTCTCCAAGCAGCCCGGCAGCGAGGGTGTGAAGAGCGACAAGGTGCTGGAGCTGAACATCAACCACCCTGTGTTCGCCGTGCTGAAGGCCGCACAGGAGGCTGGTGATACCGACAAGGTCAAGAAATACAGCAGCCTGCTCTATGCACAGGCACAGCTGATCGAGGGCCTGCCCGTGGATGACCCCGCCGCTTACGCCGAGGCCGTCTGCAGCCTGATGCAGTAATTTTTCCCTGTGTTCCCGGGCCGGAGGGCGCTGCTCCCTCGTCTTCCGCCTGACATCATAATTTTCTTCCCTTAACAAGAAGGCCGCGCTCCGCTGGAAAAGTGGATCGCGGCCTTTTCTTTTGCACTGCCCGCCGCAGTAAGGTTTCTCCATATCGCGGCCCGCTCCCCCGCCGGGACGCGGCAGCGGGAAGTTTTGGCGTAGTCACACAATGCTTTCCCGGTTTCGAAAAAACTTTTGTCTCAGTTGTAATTTATCAGAGATTTTTATTTTGCATCCCCGCCGGACAGCCCCGGCGTCGCCTCACCCAGGGTCAGATAGCCAAGACCAAGATCACGCAGCACTTCCAGCCGCTGCCGCACCACTTTCCAGTCTCCGGCTGCCTGAAGTGCCGTATTCACATCCATCGCCATCATCTGCGGCAGCGAATACCTTTTCCCCGGTTCCTTTTCATAGCAAACCTGCCATGCCGCTTTCGCATACCGAGATCCTTTACATTCTGGACACACCACATCTACATCCGGCAAAAACTGTACATCCAGTGTGATCTGCCCTGTTCCATCACATGCCGGACATCTGAGATTTCCGGTATTATAGGAAAAATCCTTTGCCTTGTATTTCATCCTTTTTGCATCGTCAGTTTTTGCGTAAATCTTTCGAAGTTCATCATGCACATTGGCATACGTTGCCACGGTAGAACGAATGTTGATTCCAATCGGTGACGCATCGATCAGTTTCACATGGGAAATCCCCTCCGCAGAAACATTTTTCACGTGTTCCGGCAATGTCTCTCCGTTCAGTGCTGCCTCCAGTCCCGGAATCAGGCTTTCCAGCACCATCGTAGTCTTGCCAGAGCCGGACACACCGGTCACAACGGTCAGCCTGCCTTTTGGAATATCGACTTCCAGAGGTTTTACCGTATGGATCGCATTGGTAGAAAGATGGATAACTCCCAGATCAAACATATTTTCAGCATGCGTCTGTTCTCGTACCGGCAAATTCGTTTTCTGAGCTAAAAACCGACCAATCATGGAAGCCGGATTCTTTGTAATCTCAGGGATCGTTCCCTCTGCGATCACATATCCGCCGCCATTTCCTGCCTCCGGTCCCATCTCCACGATCCAGTCAGCTTCGGACAAAATCTGCGTATCGTGATCGACCAGAAGAACCGAATTGCCATCCGCGATCAGATCATGCATCACGGCATTCAATCCATTAATATTGGAAGGATGTAATCCGATGGAAGGCTCGTCCAACACGTACAATACACCTGTCGTACGGTTTCTTACAGCTCTCGCCAGCTGCATCCGTTGCCGCTCCCCGGTAGACAATGTCGCAGCTGCTCTGTCGAGAGACAGGTAAGAAAGTCCCAGATCCATCAGTCTTTTTGCAGCTGTCTGAAAGGATTCGCAGATTGATTCTGCCATTGAACGCATTTCCTCTGGCAGAGAATCCGGAACATCGGCAACCCACACAACCAAATCTTTTAAAGTCATCTGACACGCCTCCGCCAGTCCGATGCCTCGAAGTTTCGGTGCTCTCGCTTTTTCGGAAAGTCTGCTTCCCTGACACTGCGGGCAGATCTCTTCTTTCAGGAATTTTTCCACACGTTTCATGCCCTTTTCATCTTTTACTTTAGCAAGGGCATTTTCCACAGTATACACCGCATTATAATAGGTAAAATCCAGTTCTCCTGCCTGGTTCGAATTCTTTGCTTTATAAAAAATATGTTTCTTTTCCGCCGGCCCGTGATAAACAATATCTTTTTCTTTCTCCGTCAGCTCGCGAAACGGAATATCCGTGCGCACACCCATTTCCCGACATACATCCGTCATCAGTGACCACATCAGACTGTTCCACGGTGCAACCGCCCCGTCATCGATACTGATCGAATCATCAGGTACCAGAGAATCAATATTTACCGTCCGTACTCGCCCGGTACCACCACATTCCGGGCATGCACCCTGAGAATTAAACGCAAGTTCTTCCGCACTCGGCGGCTGCACCTGCTCCCCACAGATTGGGCAAAGAATCTCCTGCTCCACTGCCACTTTTAATGTCGGCTCCACATAATGCCCATTGGGACACCGATGCGAAGCCAGCCTCGAATACATTAGCCGCAGACTGTTCAAAAGCTCCGTTCCTGTGCCAAACGTACTCCGGATTCCCGGAATTCCCGGCCGCTGATGCAGCGCAAGTGCCGCCGGCACATACAAAACTTCATCCACCTGTGCCTTCGCCGCACCCGTCATACGTCTTCGCGTATAAGTAGAAAGCGATTCCAGATACCTCCTGGATCCCTCCGCATACAACACCCCCAACGCCAACGACGACTTCCCGGAGCCGGACACACCTGCGATGCCTACGATCTGGTGCAGGGGGATATCTACGTTTATGTTCTTCAGGTTGTGGACTCTGGCACCTCGGATTTGGATGTATTTGGGGTTGTTATCGTGATTGTTCATTGGTTGTTCTCCTTTATTTCTTACATCTTTGATTGACTTTTGATAGAAATACTTTATAATGAAGTTAAGAAATGGGTTTTGTGTCGTGTACGGTCTTAGGATCCAAGCGGGTTGCTCGTTTCTTTTTTATTCTATACAAAACTTTTATCCAGCTCACACAATATCTTTATATCATAATCCCATAATGAGCCGATAACCATCGGCTACCGGCTCATCGTTACTCAATTCCGTATTCATATAATTTCCAGAATTTTTTATTTTTTAAAAAGTAATCACTTCCGGTTCATGCGTAAATGCAGAAATCGTTGCGGTTGCATTCTTAAAATAAAAAACTTCTGTATTACCATCATCTGCGGCATACATTTTCTGCAAACTCGGATATGCATCCAGCATGGACTGTCTTGCTTCCACACGATCATCCTCTACCAATTCGCCAGCCACACGGATCCATTCACCACCCTTAAAAGCACAGATCTCAGCTTTCGGATTGGCATGTAACTGTTTTGAGACATCTTTCACTTTTCCGGTCTGGATATACAGCTTGCCCTCAAAAATATGAGCTGTTCCAAAAGGACGAACTCTCGGTTGATCACCCTCTACAGTTGCCAGATAATATGTCTCTGCGTCTTTTAAAAATTGTAATACTTTCTCCATGATTATGCCCCCTTCTGTGTTGGTATGTTGTGAGATAAGTATAGCACTGGAAAGACGGATGTGCAAATTTTTATGTATTCATATCCACCTTTCATCTTGCATTCATTCCACCAATTCCTTTTATTTTCCTGTGGATTTTTCATAAAATCATGTATAATCAAATCAACAAGTATTTTGGTCGACAAGACCATACATTAAAAACACTTTGACCGACGAGGTTTCTCTGGTTTTCCAGAGCGGTGGATGGTTAGCGCCATCCACCTTTAAATGTCAAATAATTTTTTCTTCTGATTCTCAGGAATAAATTTCTCCAATTCCCCATACTTTTCCTCATTATCCCATATCAGCCATCTCTTAAATGCCGTAAACGCAGAACTGTCTTTCAGTTCCCTCTTCAGAAGCATCGCAATATCCTCTTTTTCCTCTTCGTTCTCTGCTTCCTGATACTCCCTTACATATTCTTTGAACTTTGAAAGATCTTTCCGCATCGTTTTACGTATAATCCTTGCTTCCATTTTCTTCTGAGGAGTCGTTCCATAATATGCATCATTTAACAGCAAAATGGTATTTCTGATCGCTACATTATCATCCTTCACCGGCACAAACTCCAGTTTTTCATCCGTTCCAAAATAACCTGTTTTCCGAAAAGCAATCAGGTGTTCTACAGGCTCTGTTGTACAGTTCAATATTGGTTCGTATTTGTCTGACTTAATATTGTTGCAATGTGCACACACCCAAAACAGATTATTCCAATCATATTTCAGTTTCTTATCGCCCCGGTGCGGAATCAGATGTTCAATTTGATAGGATGTTGCTTCTTTATTTTCACAAATATAACATTTTCCATGGAATACTTCCCGTAAAGCCTGATTCACATGTTCTGTATTGTATGAATGTCCTGTACTACATGATTCCTGCAAATCATCCATTGCCTCTTGTGTATGCCGGGTTGTTTTCCTCTCAATCTTAATCATTTGTTTCCCTTCTTCGTTCGATATCCTCAAACTTTTCTCTGGCAGTTCCTGACAGATCTGTTGACAAATTTTTAAATTTTATTTTTAATTCTGCCCGTTCAGCCCTCTCCTCTTCCGTCAGTTTTTTTCCAGAACACAACTGTGCATATCGCTCCAGTTCCTCTTTTAATGTATCTGAATATTCATCTGCCTCAAAGTAGCCTTCCGCAAGTTCATCCGATGAAAAAGCAGCCAGGTTCTCCAGTTCCACATGCTTTTCCAGATCATATGCTTTCGCATTGGAAATAGAATTCAAAATATATGGCGAATGTGTCGTCACAATAAATTGAATATTCGGGAAAAATTCTGTTAAGAATGGAAGAATTTTTTTCTGCAGTTCAATATGAAGATGCGTTTCCAACTCATCAATCAGAACAATTCCCTGTGCATTATACTGACTGATTTCTTCACCCAATAACCAGTTTTTGTCCATTCGAAGAATCAAATCGGATACAATATAAATTACCGATGAATAACCATCTGACAGTTCACTTAATTCAAAAGGCTCCCGGCCTTCCTGTCTGATTTTAAAATTATAATTTTTATAATCATATTCCAGATGAATCGATTTTTCGTCCAGCAAAACCTGTAGCGCAGATTCAAATCTGTCAAACCATTGTTGAATCCTCCCTACGATTTCCTGGTCGTCTTCGTTTCTTGCAAAAGATTGCTGTGTCTTCATGTGAACCATATACTTAAGAAGAATATTTCCGGCGTTCTCCGTGGTGTCATATACTTCAGACAGCTTAATATTTTCCACGCCATTCGGTTTCGCAAATTGTGCTTTCCGTTCTGCCGGAAAATACGCAGTTATAAATTCTCCTTTTTGATATGCACTTTCAAGTCCATCATTATCATTCCATGCAACCCTAATGCCATCGCTATACTTACGAATCAAATCCGACCATTGCCTGTAATCCTGTTCCGCTTTAAATCGTTCATTCTCACTTGAAGCATGTTCCATCTTACGTTTCGCATCTTCTTCTAATTCCGGCCATGTTCTCGTTAATCGAATAAGATGTCCATCTTTAAGTACTTTCAGATATCTTACTAATCTTAACAGTAACGATGTCTTTCCTGAACCATTTTTTCCAGTTAACAACAAATGCTGGCGCTTGGTTGTATCCAATTCAATCGTTATATTTGATAAATGATACAACTTTTCTATATTAATTTCACTGATAAAATATTCTTTCACTATGAATCCTCCGGTTTCCGGTTATTCTGCTTAACTATTCATTATATTATCATGTACGGAAGATATTTTCAATTTTTCTGGATATACTCCCTGATCTTCTCAATCAACCCTTCATCCGCCGGCAGCCATTCCACACTCCCCAGCGTCTCCTTTGTCAGCCACTTCGCTGCCTCGTGCTCCTTCAGCACTAAATCTCCAGACTTCACTGTACAAATGAAGCAATCCATCGATAAATGAAACTTCGGATAATCATACTCCACGGTATCCAGAAGTTCTTCCACCTGGATCTCCGTATCCAGTTCTTCCCGGATCTCTCTTACGATTGCTTCTCTGGCTGTTTCCCCTTCTTCAATCTTACCTCCCGGAAATTCCCAGCCATCTTTGAATTCACCGTAACCTCTCTGCGTTGCAAATACTTTTCCGTTGTCTATAATAATCGCTGCCACTACCTTAATTGTCTTCATCCTGCGTCTCCTTTATCCATTGATAATATACTCATAAATATCTTCTCTGACCGGCGTATCCAACGCCCACTCAATCTCTACTGCTGTCTTGTCCGTATTAGCCATGACAAATTCTTCGGTTCGACCCGTAGCTGTCATCCGACCAAGATAATAAAATTCTTTGGAAATCTTATCATCCTTATTCTTTCTCACAAAAAGCTGTACATCAATCCCCCGTTCCTTTGCTTTCAGGAAATTTTGCACATCCTCTGAATCCCTGCTTCGCCCACTTTTCGAAATAGCAATCAGACGATCCGCTGTGAGAAAATGATCTTCGTATTTTGTTGTATCGCTGATATCCTCCTGTTTATCATAATTGATAAATACAGGAAATGTTTTTGTCTTCTTATCATATTTATACCCACCGATATTCAACGGAACTTCATTACGCTCCCAGTTTAACAACCGGCAGGCATCCTCATACGTATATTTCTGATATAATACCAGATCCGTATCCTGATATGTCCTACTGTAGTTCATCTGATACCGGGCGATACCAAACTCCACAACTTCTTCCAGTATCTTATAAAACTCCCGATTTTCCAACATCTTTTCAAAATTTTCGGAAACCCGATAATCTTTCCCTTCTTTTTCAAGAAAAACACAGGAAGCATACGTTTTCTTTGCCGCACTGGTTGGAAATTCATTCGTCATGATATTTACTACATTTTCCGCGCAGTTTTCTGTCATAGCACGATGATATTTTTTCTCCAGCGCTTGCTGCAAAATATTCAACAGTCCATGATGATACTTTAGCATACGATTCAGAAGTTCCAACTCATGAATTCTTTTCCCGCTGGCTAATTTTTTACATATGAATTCAATAACCTTTTCTTCCTCTTCGGAAAGCCGTACCGTATATTCTTTCTCGTATTTCACCAAAAACTTATAATATGAACCCAGACTGTTATTCTCAAAAATCCGCAACACATCCATCTCGCCATATCGGTCAAAATCCGATAGCTTCGGGATATGACCCAGTTTATTTTTAAGATTTGTATAATTCTCTCGGATTAGCTTAATATCATTAAAATTCGCTGTATCAATCGCCTGGAAAATCCGTTTTCTGGAAATCTCATCAAAGTGAATGGTACTCGCTCCCGGAATCACCCGTCCACCTTCGGTTACATACCGACGAATGTTATCTTTGTTATAACTTCGATCTCCTGATAAGGCAATCGGAATCATAAAGTTATTCCGATAATTTCCAATGAAATCCAGAACCACCACGTATTCCTTATTTTCTGCTTTACGCAGTCCCCGTCCCAATTGCTGGATAAATACAATCGGAGACTCTGTAGGACGCAACATGATAACCTGATTAATCTCCGGCACATCCACGCCTTCTGAGAAAATATCCACAGAAATAATATAATCCAGTATATTTTCTCCATCATCTGCTGCCAGCCGTTCAATCGCATCTGCCCTTGCTGACTCCGAATCACTTCCACTCAACGCCTGTGTTCTCCAACCGCGCTCATTGAATTTCTTTGATAATTCTTTTGCCTCGTCGATTCGGCTACAAAAAATCAATCCCTTCACCCGATCACCACTATAACTGAAAAACTCCGCCTGTTTCATAACATTTGCCACACGCTCGTCCGAAGTCAGATACCGAAAATTCTCCAGTTTTTCCTCTGCTCCCTTCGCCTCATCCGCAATCACTTCCAGATCTGTAATTCCAAAATAATGGAATGGGCAGAGCAAATCTTCTTCCATAGCATCCTGCAACCGGATCTCATAAGCAATCTGATAATTAAAAATCTCATAAATATTTCTGCCTTCCAGATTATCATCTCGCTTATCCGGTGTCGCAGTCATACCAAGCCACAGTTTTGGTGTAAAATACTCCATCACTTTTTTATAACTGTTGGCAGAACTATGATGTGCTTCATCAATAATAATCGCGTCAAATGCCGTCCGTTCAAAAGCATGCAATGTCTGTTCTTTACTGATAGTCTGAATGGTTGCAAATATATAATCTTTATCCATTTCCTGATACTGACCGGTAACCATTCCCATCGAAACACTGCTGCCAAATACTTTACGGTAAGATTTCTTTGCCTGCTTTGCAATCTGATTTCTATGTACTAAAAACAATACCTTCCGAAAGCCAAGCTCTCTCATGGCAAAGGCAGAAGCATACGTCTTTCCCGTACCTGTCGCACTGATCAGTAACGCTTTATCTTCCCCTGCATCATATATTTTCTGCAGATTATTGATAAATCCGGTCTGCATGGAGTTTGGTTGTAACCGATACGCCTCCAACGACGGAATCTGTTCCTGGCGCGCCAGTTCCTTCTGTTTGCGGATAATTTTATTTCTTGTATAGTTTTCCGTATAACTGTCAATAAACTGTTCAAATTCCACCGCCTGCGAAGAATTCCACAAATCCTCAAATTCCGTCAGCACACTTTGTGCATACTCGCCTTGTTCCGTAGAAATAATCCTCGTATTCCATTCCCGATTCACAGTAAGCGCGCTGAGTGTCATATTGGAACTTCCCACAATAATCCTGTACATCTCTTCTTTTTTGAAAATATACCCTTTTGTGTGAAATCCTTCTTCTGTCTGATCTGTTACATACATCTTTACATGCAAATTGGAAAATTCTTCTAATTTCCGCAACGCTTTCGGATCACTGAATGTCAAATAATCCGTTGTCAAAATCCGCCCCGGAATCCCCCGCTTCTCCAGTTCTTTTAATGTCTGAAGCAGCGGTGTAATTCCACTCATCGTGATAAATGCCACACTGATGGCAAACTGCTCACAGGATAATAATTCATCCTCAATGGATGAGATTACCTTTCGCCCCTCTTTGTAATTGTTGGATACAAATTGCGGTCGGTAAGCCAGGTTGGAAGAGACAGTGTGGTCGATGAAGGCGGTGGTTAAACCTTGAGTTATTTCTGTTATTATTGTTTGATTCATTTTTAGTATCTCTCTTGTTTTTGAATTTGTATTCATTTATATCATTTGTTCAATAATAATTTCAATACTCCATTATGTTTTGAATTGTGCCAGTAATGATTTATATAAATTGTCGAAAATTTTGATATATATTTTATTATCATTGTATCACCTATTTGTAATTTTTTTTATTTAATACAGACTTATTTAATTGTTCCTAACATATTTTCGTGTATGATAATTTTATTACATTAGATTGATCTTAACCCCATTTTCATTAGTAAAAGTTTTATTGTTTCAGCAATCATATTTTTACTCGATCTCTGAAAATATTTATAATCAATATTCCCTTGCTTCCATAATATTATATACTTCATGATTTCGACTTAGTTCTTTTTTTTCATTTATATAATAAGTGTAACTAAATTCACCTCGTCCAGGGAAAGCATCACTAACCCAACCGGTTATTTTTTCCTTTTCTCCCAACACAGTCCATACAATATCTAATTCATTTTGTTCTATATATTCAAGCAGAAATTTTTTCTTAATAAACAAAGTATTATTTTCCCCGTTAATAATCACTGTACTACCATTTGCGACATATCCAAATGAACCATCCCATGTTAAATTCATTTGTTCCATTAAATACCTTGAGGGGAACATGTATGAGCTTTCTTCATTAGTACAAAATGGTGAATCTTTCTCCGCCGTATAGTCATTTACAGTCGTGATTAAATGACAGGGGGCTGGATTTTCCACTCGAAAATCTTGCTCCTCTTCTTGTCCCAGATAATTTATCATAGTAGGGCTCCATGGATACTCTCCAATACAACACTCATACAATTGTCCATATCCCTCTGGCATCCATCTTCCTTCAAAATCTTTTTTTTCGAACCATTTCAGCAAATCACCTTTCTTATCCTTGGTATATAAATAGGTTCTTACCTGTATCCACACCTCCCTATATGCCTTTTTTTCTACTTCCTTTGAAGATAAATATCCCTGCAACATATAGTATTCTTCACCATCATAATTGCATTCTATTAAATTCGGAATATAGTGTTCAACATCATTCTTTTTAAACCAAGTTATATCATCCCATTTGCAATATCTATAAAAGGGATATACAAACTTTGTTCCTATAAAATTATTAGATTGCGGCAGCGCTGTCAAGTCTATATTTCTAAAGGAATTCCCTTGTTCCGGACGGATTAATTCAATATCATCATATTTAAATCTCGGTGAATATTTATAATTATCATAAATATTACCTAATTCCCTATATAGATATATTTTCTGATATTTCTTACCTATTCTTTCCACTTGCGTATCCCGACTTCTCAATGAACCATATGTATAATCAATACTATTATCATACTTTTCACATTGTTTATAACCACTTTTTACCATATCTTCAAAAATCATAATACCTACATCTTTTTTGGTAACTCCATAATTTTCAACTTCTGAAGGAATCGTATATCTTGCGAAATCACTTTCCTGGCAATTCCAAAACAACCTAGAAAACTGATCTTTGAATTGTAACACAAACATTTTATTTACTGTATGCTTTTTACTTCTATATGGTGGTCTAACTAAAATTACTTCTTCCTCGGTACACCATCCTTTGTAATAAGCATATTCAAAAATTTTCCTTAAAAAATCACGAATCAATACATTTTGAGGCCAAATATCAGCTGAAATGATATTGTTTTTTATATATTCTAAAATAGGCGTAACATATGTTTGTTCTGCTAATACAATAAGAGACGAATACACTGCTTGCCATATTCTTTCATGAATATAATCGTCATCAACATCTTTAAATATTTTAATAACTTTTAGCATATCTAACGGATATAATCTAAATAAATTTGTTAATCCTTTACTAGCCTTATCTCTTAACTTAATGTCATTGCTCCCGGTTCCCCAACACAATAATATTTTCCATAACAAAATATTATTTGCTGCAAACGTAGGATTTTCTAACCCAATTGCTCTTTCGCATGTGTCTGCAATAATTTTCACTTGGTCATACTGCTTTAGAAGAAAAAAACTTAAAATAAAATCTCTCCGGTATGGAGACATGTTACTTAACTTTTTATGTATATAACACGCATTAAGAATACAGTCCTTCTTTGTAGAAATGGCTATTAAGCCTAATATTACGCATCTCATATCCGATTTACTTGATGAGACTAATAATTTTTCAATCTCCGCAACTGTTTTCTCGTTAATCTCATTTACATTTCTCCAATATAATCCACTCATAAGAGTTTCAACCATTTCACCATGTATGTTATCATCAATTCTACTTATGAGTTCCTCTCCCGTCTTTCGCATAAACAATATTTGTATCATTTCAAGTGTTCCCAGAGTTATTTTTTTATTTTTAACTGCCTCTGCAATTATTTCAATCTCTGCATTTAAATATTTTTGAGCATACAAATATTCGTAAAATTTTTGATATGCAAATGTAATCTCTTCTTCTTTTTCATCTGCCTCTCTTAGCAAATTTTCAGATATTAACAGTTTAATAAAACCTGCCGTTTTTTCCTGTATTCCAAATCCATTTAATACTTTGGCAATAACTGTTCTAAGTTCAGACCACGTTATGCTATATCGATCATGTTCTGCCATATATTGGGTGACAGCACTTAATACTAATGAAACCACCTTGTCTTTAACAGAAAAATATTCTGAATAGTGCTTAGATATTATTTTATTTTTTACTTCAAAAAATTCTTCCATTAATGTCTGAATATCTTCTACTACAACAGTTTTATCTTCTTTTTCTATCGCAATTTCACAAAGCATTTTAAGAAAAAGGGGATTCATAAATTCTGGAACATATGTTGTATCATAATTAATATTTACACCATAATACTCACAGAACTTGCTAAGAGCTTCAACTTCCATTTTATCAAAACCGCTATGTGGAATTTGTAACATTCCCCCTATTTTTTCCTCGTCAAGATATTCCTCTAAATATATACTTCTACAACTAACAATTATTTTTATATTGGAATACTTCTCAGCCTTTGCAATAATTAACGGAAGATTACTATTCCAATATGAATTATCGTCTACCTCATTAATAGCATCTATACAAATTGGTACATATACATGATTTTGGTTACCATATTCGTTCAACCATGCGAAAAAATTCTCTATGCTCTCTCCTTTTTGAAACCAATCTATAATCACATTATCAACAGTATATTTTCCTTTAAACATATCTCCCAACAATAATACTGCAGGAATACCCTGGTCAATAAAATCACGCACAATATCACATAGTAAATGCGTTTTTCCTATTCCCCCTTTTCCTGTAATTAAAATTGCACGACTTCCTGCATTATTTATCAAACTTGTATCAAACAATTTCTCAATTACAGGAAGTGCTAAAATCACATCTGATAATTCATCTAAATATTGTGCCGGAAATGTACACATATATGAGGCCATAAATCCTCTCCAACTTTTATTATTATATGTTCCTGCTCCATTTTTTTCCTCAAAACGCTTTTTTTCAATTTCAAATATCTTTATTAAATTTTGTTCACTTTCTTTTATATTTTTTAATACTTGTATAAGCTCACTTTCATTACATAAATCAGAACCCAGAACAGAGCTATCTGTTTGCAATTGTTCAATAATATCATTTATTTCTTTTCTGCTCTTTTCTAAAACAAGATCCCCTTCATCTTGATTATATGAATCAAATTCACGCAACTTTTTTATACAATTTTTTATTTGTGAACTAATATCTTGGAATCTCTCTACAATGCCATCCTTTTTCAACATGAAACTCAAAATATTATATGTTCCTGTTTTCACATTGAGTTTCTTACTATATCTAGGACCCACCATCGAAACTACTTGTTCTACTTTTTCTGTTAAACTTTTTAAATTAAATGTTTCCTCCGAAATATTAATAGGAATTTCCTTGTTTTTAATTGAAATCTCTTCACATTTCAAAACTGTATTAATATATTTTATAGGCAGAACCTCAAGTCTCTCACTGTCTTTCTGTCTTGTAACAATACCTACAATATTTCCTAATATTATTACAGGTGCTCCAGAAACCCCCTCATAATTTTGTAGTTGATTTTCCTTTTTTATGTTAACTATCAATTGATTCTCTTGTGTATTTATTATAGTAGCTAACATCGTTGTTTTTTGAGATGCAAGTTTGGGAAACCCTATTATCTGACATCCGACGCCTACAATTTCATTTTTAACATCAATTAACTCATACAGTTCTGTTTGGGATAACACTTCATTTAATCTAATAAATACACAGTCAATTCTTTTTTCTATTGCTTCTAGTAAGTCAATTGTTTTCCCAACAATTTCATCACCATCTTTTATACGAAATTTAACTTCTTTCTCCTCAAATTTGTCCATAATTAATTCATCTGCTGTAACAACATTATGCTTAACCGTCATTACAATATCCGGTTCCACAAGAAAACCTGTTCCCATAACTTTTCCATCTCGTAATATTTGACCTATAACTATTTTTCTCATTCGAAAATCCTTTCCACTATGGTTTTTCCATCACCAATGATAACATCATAGTTGTATTTTTCTTTCCATTCTTCTTTATTAAGAAAATATGCTTTATCTATAGGATAATTAAATATCAGCTTTTTAAATTTTGTATCTTTACAAAGAATAGTCGCAAGGACTTCCAAATCAGGGTGACCATATTTTGCAGAATTTGTTAAACAATAATACTCATCGGCACTGTACCGATTAATAAAATCATGTGTAATATTATAACGACTTCCATGATGCGGTAGTTTTATTGCCGAAAAACAATATTCAAATCCGACCACATTTTCAATATTGTTTAATATTGTTTTATCAATTACTGCATCCCCTAAAAATAAGCACTTTCTATCATCATACTCAAGAATAAAGGAGATTGAGCTTCTATTAACTATAGATTCATCCATCTCTGCTAATTCTCCAATATATTTCGTCAAATCTTCATTCTCACTAACTATAAAACTTTCGTTTGTATATATAGATTTAATACGTTCTATTTGATATTCAAATGCCTCTGTTAATTTTATTTTGTCGGACACTCTAAACATATAGTTTCTAGAAACCATATCCTTTTTCCAATGTTCTTCCAATTCCATGAGATTATTTTGAGAAGGTCCTAAAACTGTAATAAATATATTCTGAGCAATTTCATATCTATTTTTTACTAATTCGGAACATATTGCCTGTCCTTCAACAACTGAATTTAATGGTATCCTTTTTTCTTCTATTAGTACCCCCAGAGACATTCCCTCATTTATTCCAATTTTTTGTTCCACATCCGGTATCATTCCTTGAAAAATAATTTCATCTAGGATTTTATTATCTCTCTCTGTAAAACTATCAAGTTTTTGAGAATAAAATCGACTATTAACAATTTGAAGAAATCCATTGTACCAAATATTCTCGATAAAATCTGAATCTGTTTTTTTTAGAACTTGAATAAGTCCACATATATGGTCATTATCCATATGTGTGCATATAACTAGATCTATTTTCTGTTTTATCTTTTTTATGTGATATAATTCTGATTTTATATGTTTTTGATAAGTTTTTGATAATCCACCATCTATTAATATATTGTATTGTTTTTTATTTCCTATTGATAACAAAATACAATCTCCGTATCCCGCTGGAAACAGCTTAATATTCAACATTGATTTTGCACCTCATTCACCACAAATTGTTCGTCTCATGCATAAATCCAGGCATACTATTCACAGTCTACTTATTCTACACGTTAATATGTATGTAATACTTTTCTCCCTCCACACTTTCTATACCTTCTTTATTTTTAAAATATCCTCTAACATTATATATTTCTAAACATATCAATATTATTATGGTAGAAATTTTACCATGTTTTCTAAACAAATACTTTTTCTAACATTCACTATTTTTCATTTGTTTTTCCCCACTATATCATATACATTGACATCCTGCGTAATGAACTTATTCTTACTAAAAAATTATTCACATTCCGCCCATTCCGTCATAATACTTCCGCAAATCTTCCCTCATCTGTCTCCGCACTCTTTCCCAGTCTTCCTCTTTCATTTGTCCAAACAGGGCATGGTTCATCGAAATCACGCTCAAATCTTTCGAATAATACAGAAATCTCTTTCTCTCAAATTTTTCAAATGGATTCGTAAGCATATTTCTCTGCACCGCTTTTCTGTCCTTCAGCATTTTTTCATCATACGGGCAGGTGCTTCGATCCACCTGGAGGCCTCTGGATAATCGGTCCTGATAAAAGGCAATATAATCATCCAGAACCTCTTCTATTTTCGCATCTCCGATAGCATTGATATGTTTTACAATTGCCAGCAGGAACGGCATTTTATACGAAAGTGAATAATCTCTTTCTTCCAGAAATTCAAAGAAATCTTCTTTGATCGTACTGTCGTTATGTTCTTTGATGTTTAATTCTTTCCGGTATTTTTCGACATCGTCCGGACTGAACAGGTAAATGGATTTGTTGCCGAACCGGTATTCTACACTCGGCACGATCTTTTTCTTTTTGACCCAGCTTGTCACGGTTCCGGTACTGACGAAATATTCTCTGGCAACCTGTTCCTGACTGAGATAATCGCCATATTTTTCCTCGAAAGAATTGATATCGACTTCCATGATACGTTCAATTCTTTCCTTCATTCCATCAATAACAAGCATATCTCCGGGTGTATAGTCTGTCTTTATAATATCTCCAAATGGCACATAATATGGATTGGCAAATATCGTATGCATGTTACAGGCTTTGATCATTGCTCCGTATTCGTCAACCACATCGATAACAATAACATTTTTCTTTGTATTCGTTTTCCGCAGTCCTCTTCCAATCTGTTGCAGATAAAGAATCTTGGATAGTGTAGGTCTTGCCATAACCAGAATCCCCAGTTCCGGATAATCCCATCCTTCTGAAATCATATCGCACGTACATAAAAAACGGATTTTCTTCTGTTTAAAAGCTGCCATAACAGCCGCCTGATTTTTTGTCTTCCCGGTGTAGCTGACTGCTGTAATATTGGCTTTATTGAGCAGTTTCGCCATTTCATTTGCATGTGCAACATTGACACAAAAGATGATTCCCTGCCGCCAGGCAGCTTCTCCCTCACCAAAATACTCCTGAAGGACATCGACAATCAGATCATTTCTTGAAGTAACCCGTATTTTCTTTTCAAGATCCGCATTGATATAATCTTTACCATTGAATCTGACTTTTGAAAGATCGATATTTGTCTCAATCCGGTAAACATTTGCCCGGGCAACGATTCCTTTTTCCATGGCTTCTTTCAAGGATAGCGAAGTAGAATAGCTTCCGAAAACAGTTTCCAGTTTCTTCTTATCCGGTCGTTGATCCGTCGCGGTAAGTCCAACTGTAAAATCCGCATGATAATACTGGATCACTCTTTTCAGCATTGGTGCCACCGCATGATGTGCCTCGTCCACTACGATATAATTGTAATAGTCCGCTGGGAATTCCATATAATGTCTGCACATATAGTCGTATGTTCTGATCTCAATTTTTTCTTCCAGTTCCGGTACAGATTCCTGTATTCGCTCCTTCCAGTCTACAAGAATAGTAGTTCTTGGAACCAGTATCAACCCTCTGAATTTCGGCTTTTCTTTTGCAAATTCATGCAAATCTTCCTCTACAATCCTGGATTTTCCGGATGCCGTTGGCAATACAATCAAAAATGCTTTAATACCCGCCATTCTACGCTTCCGTATTTCCTGTAAACTGACCGTCTGGTGTTCATACAATTCCACTTTTCTGTCGATTTTCAATCCATCATCGGCAAATGCTGCGGTATCTTTTCCAAAGTATTGTTTGATATCATCTTCGATTCGGTTTTCAAATGCGCAGTCTTCCCGTGAAAATCGAAATAGTTTGATTCCCCATAAAACACAGGTATTCTGTTTCTTCAACTGTTTTTTGTATTTTTCTTCTCCGATAATCTGTGGATGATGAAAACTCAGTCCATTTTCTTCTACAGCGTATCTTTCATTCTGTGTTCTGATAAAATAATCGAGAAAATAATTGTTTCCGTTTTCATCACAGATTCCATATTCGCGTGTCAAATATCTGAGCGCATTCATACCGTAGGCATTTGAAAAGCTATCCTCAAAATGGATCTCCAGAGGTGATGCATCCGCCTGTTCTGCCCGGTCCCCAACGGTTATCCTGTAATCTTCAGGTAATGTCATTTCATCGTTAGCAAGATAGCTGTCAACTTCAGACTGTATATAACCTAAGAAACGAAAAACTCTTTTAAACTGATGGATATAACTGTTCTGTTTGTCTGTAATAAGTATATAAGAAAAAACAGGCTCATCCGGGTTATGGTCACAAATATTTTCATCAATAATGACCATATCGATGCCATTATCATAAAATCTTGATATTCCACCATTCGGGTAGTTCACCTGTTCTCTCAAAGAAAAATCTGTATGTTGTATCAGAAAATTATCGCTATCTGCTGCTTTCACCATATTCTCTGTCTCCATTTGTTATTTTTAAATCCGTATTAAAAATGATGTATTATGTTACATTATAGCATATAGCAGGTAATGTTTCCAAAGTTTTTCGACATTTTATAGTGTATTTTGCTATTTTACTCGACATTTCCCGACAAATTTTTATTTGTTTTTCCTAATTCATATTATTTTCCAGATGTTTCTTTCCATAATCAAAATTGCTCCACTGGATCAATTATCGATATGAAATGCAATAAAACCGCTATTACCGTTCTTCCAGATAATAGCGGTTTATAGCAACCTGTTCTCTACTTTCGCTCCATCTCTTCTTCCACTCTCTCCAGCAAATGTCCAATCGCAAACATCACCGTCTCATAATGCATATACTCCAGAATGTTCTGGTCCACCAGCACCTGCAAACTCGCCGGGAATTCGTCATCGGATTCCCAGAATCTCAGTATAACGGGAAGAAACGAAAACAGTTCCAGCTGGTAAGCCACATCGCCTTTTTCCAGCCTGATCCCATGCAGCCGCTCGCAGGCTTTTGCAAGTTCTGCAGTCTTTCCATCGAATTTCTTTCCTGCATCCCTGAAAAAGTTACTGTCATTTGCCAGATTTCCTCCCCGCACCGTAGAAAGGCTGCCGATATGAACCCATTCATGGGCGGGATGACAGTATTCTTTGGAATTACACAGGACATCGTAGATTGTCATGGCTTCGTTGTAATTTGCATTTTCTTCCGTCTGGAATTCATCCACAGACCAGGTGATTCCTCCGGTGATGCGGTTAATCCGGTATTTTCTTCCTACAAAGAAAATATAGAGATACTTTTCATCATGATCCAGAGCAAATTTCCGAATCATTTTTTCCTGATCGTATTCCAGGAAATGGGAGGACATACGGTCTTTCATCGTTTCATAGTTTGACATGTCGATTTTTCCTTTCTATGGATCATATATTATCCAAAATCTGGATTTTTTACTTGTTTTGGATAATATGTTATCTATAAAAATCATATCACATCAAATAAAATTTGCAATTTTAATTCCATCTTCAGCCACCGCGTTAATTACCAGTTTCTTATGAAGGAAAAGATTTTCGTTCATTGCTCGAACAACCAAAAACAGAGTATTTTCAAATTTTGTTGTATCTCAAAATCAAAAATACTCTGTTCCTCTTAAATTATATATTTCTTATCAATGTTATTATCTTTTACACAGCCTCCACAACCGCAGCCGGTGCCGCAAAGTTTCTGGCGGCTTCGCCTAATTTTACAAATCCCTGGTTATCCAGTGCTTCTTCTGCGATACTTACGCAGTTGTCGGCAGCTCGATCCAGGTTGTAGAGGATGCCGGAGAAGCAACCGGTCATCGCCGGATCGCATTTCTGATTCTTTACGCGGTTCAAGTGGGCTTTGTTGAATTTCTTTTCTGCTTTATGCAATTTCTTTTTATTTTTGAATACCAGTTCCGCTTCCTCTTCACTGCCCTCTTTTACGGCTGTCATCGCCAAGCGCAGCAGATCCAGAAGGACATTGATGCAATTTTCAATTTCCTTGCCGGCTTCCTCGGAAAAGCTCATGCCATCGTCCTGGATTTTTATCCAGATGCTGTCGATATCCTGACACCGGTCGGCGATACGTTCGATATTGTTGGTTACATACAGAAGTCCTGCTGTTTGTTCAGACTGAAGCTCTGTCAGATTACCGCTGGAAAACAATTTAGTGATATAGTCCGTGATTTCTTCCTGCAGGTGCTGGACGATATCCAGCTGATTTTTGAATTTTTCATATGCAGCTGAGGTCTTTTTCTGATTCAGAGAACCTTTCAGGCTGTTCAGCATATGTACGGCAAATCCTGTCAGATTTTCCAGTTCCTGAGATACCAGATACATCGCAGCCACCGGCTGATCAATCACTTTGTTATCCAGATACTTCGGTTCATAAACTACACCTGTGTTCTTATCCTCTCCGCGTATAATCGTGGTAACGATCTTCACCATAATCGGGATTAGAGGCAGCCATACCAGCGTACAGACCACGTTAAATGTCGTATGTGCATTGGCAATCTGGCGGGAGATCACATCGATCTCATTTCCTTTTGGAGAAATATAACGTACAAATTGTGCAAACCACGGAATGATCCAGATAAATACGCAGGTACCCGTGATATTGAAAAAGCTGTGTGCAATTGCGGTACGTTTTGCATCTTTGGATTGTCCGATGGATGCCAGAAGTGCTGTGATCGTCGTACCGATATTATCTCCAAGCAAAATCGGAATTGCTCCTGTCAGTCCGATCACGCTGCTAGCACCGTCCGGTCCTGCCTGAGAAGCAAAGCTCTGAAGGACTGCGATCGTTGCAGAGGAACTCTGTACCACCAGAGTCATCACCGCACCGAGGACAACACCCAGCACCGGAACAGAAGATACTTTTCCCATCAGATCTACAAAGATCGGGCTTCCTGCCAGTGGTTTCATAACGCTGCCCATGATCTCAATTCCTTCAAACAAAAGTCCGAAAGAAAAGATAACCATACCAATATTTTTAACCTTTTCTTTTTTCCCTAAGAAGTTCAGCATGAATCCGATGAAGATCAACGGATAAATGTAATCACTGATTTTGAATGCCATCAGCTGGGCAGTCATCGTCGTACCGATATTAGCACCAAAGATAACGGAAATCGCCTGTGGCAGACTCATCAGTCCGGCACTTACAAAGCCGATGACCATAACGGTAGTTGCCGAACTGCTCTGTAACACAGCCGTAACCAGGGCTCCGGCCAGCGCTCCCATGATCGGATTCTTCGTGAGAAATTCCAGAATCTTCTTCATCTTTTCTCCGGCTGCCTTTTGCAGCGCATCACTCATACTGTTCATTCCATAAAGGAACAGCGCCAACCCACCAATCAGCCCAAATACTACTTTTACATTTTCATTCATTTTTTGTTCTCCCTTTTCCGGCAGCTGTCTGCTGCTCGATTCTTGAAATCATCTGTAAAATCTCTGTTATGAATCTGTATAATTCATTTACGGTTTACAGTATAGTGGGAGAACGCATATGGCTCTATCATGGTATTGTATGATTTTCGTTAAATCTGTGTAAAGCTGGTAGTTAGTTCCTGTTAACTCCAGTTAAAAGGTCAGGCGCATCTGATTCCAGACAGCATCGCCGTGGACAGATTTGTCTGTTACTCCTTCATTTTGGAAACCGAATTTTGCATAATAATGGATCAATGAATCTTTGCAGGTCAGCACCAGACCCTTCCTTCCCTGTTTTCTGGCATCTTCGATCGCTCGCTCCAGCAGTTCTCCTGCCAGCCCGCGTCTTCGATAAGCCGGGATTGTATTCACCCCGAAAATCATCTGCCAGGCACCGCTTTCGTCGTGCATGGAAGCTTTTTCATACATTTCATCCGTCAGATCCGGTCCGTTGGTGACAAAACCGTCGACGAACGCAACCAGTTTGTTGTCATTTTGCTCGTCGAACATCAACCAGAAATGGTTGGCGTAATGAATAAGGCGGTCGGCGAATTCCTCTTTTGTGGCGGCTTCGGCCGGTGGGAAGCACTCGGACTCTACGGCGGCGATCTGTGGCAGATCATCTATGGTTGCGGTTCTGATTATCATGATATTGTATCCTCCAATTTATTATCTATTAACTTTTTTCTTTCCATTTCGCAGCTGATATCATTTTCGGGTATAGTCTGCGTGGTTATGCATGATATTTTCAAAGAGCCATCCGACCAGCAGACATTTGTTACTCTATCCCAACACCGAAAACGCCATAACTGCAACTCCCAGCACCACCAGGATCACTCCTGTAGCACGGTTCAAAGTCTTTGGCGTTGCTTTATTGGCAAATACGGCTGCGATTCTTGCCCAGAGGAAGGTAAAGACCACACACAGGATCCATACTGTCCAGTCTGGTGTGCCGCCGATGGCAAAGTGGGATACGGCTCCGGTGAGGGCGGTGAACGTCATGATAAATACACTGGTTCCCACGGCTGTTTTCAATTCATATCCGAGAACGGATGTCAGGATCAGAAGCATCATCATACCGCCACCGGCACCGATAAATCCGCAGATAAAGCCGATCATCACTCCGCAGATCACAGACTGAATCGCACGTTTTTTCGCAGACACCTGTGCCATGGCTTCTTTCGTAGTCATGACCGGGCGAAGGATGAATTTGATACCGAGCAGGAAGGTCATGAAGACGGAGAAATTTCCCATCGTTGTGGACGGTACCAGGCTGGAAACGTAACTTCCCACTATGGTAAACAACAACACGGTAACCATCATGATCAGACCATTTTTTATATCAAGATTCTTATTCTTCCCATAAGTATATGCGGATACGGCACTTGCCAGCACATCCGAGGACAATGCGATTCCCACTGCCATGTAGGGATCCATTCCCAAGAATGTGATCAGCATCGGGCTGATGACCGCCGCCGCGCTCATGCCGGCAAATCCGGTCCCGAGACCTGCACCCATACCTGCAAAAAATGTAACAATTACTGTCAGTAAAATACTCATTTCTTTTTGTTCTCCTTTTGATATGTATTCAGATTTTCCTCTGTCTGTTCCATCACCTGTTCAAAAACTTTCCTTGATTCTGCAGCTATCCCGGAAAATAGCGTTTTGATAAATGTTCTCTGGATCTCACATCCCTGTCTCCAGACATTTTCTGTTTTTTCCGTACAGATCAACTCAGTTTTCCTCCGATCCCCCGGCACCTCCCGGCGTTCCAGATACCCTTCCTGCACCAGGCGTTCCACATGGAGCGATACCAGATTTGCCTTGATTCCACGAATCTTTACGATATCTGCAGCAGTTTTATACTGCGGATTGTTTTTCAGGAACATCAGGATATCCAGGGATGTCTGCGGGATGCCGGTCTGCTGGCACAACGGTCGGCACAGCTGATTATAGACATCCAGCAATTTATGTATATACTCAATGCTTATCATGCCTTCTATACCTCTCTTTCATTTTTAGAATGTTCATTTTTGAAGTATTCTAACATGAAATTCCTATTATTACAAGCGTGAAATAATCATTACATTTTCATGAATTATATTATATCTTTCTGTCTATATAATATCTTCCTTCTATTTCTTACAAAATCCTGAAGTTTATGGTAAAACATGTCAGAATTTGTTATGATACAGGCAGAACATATAAATTTTGAGGGAGGATTTCAATATGTTTAAGGAAAAAATACGTATACAGCTTCTTGGGGGAAGTCTGACGGATCACGGCAGCTACACAGATGGCAATTATCAGGGATATCCGGTTGTCATTACAACAGAGTCAGCGGTTTATCATGTTCGTATCAATGCCGTCTCCGCACAGGATCCCGACAACGCACAACTGGCGCAGTATCTGGAATACCAGAAGCAAAATGTCAAACATCTGGTAGATTATTCCTGTACTTCCACCTCCGTTCTGCTGACGATAAAAATGCCGGCAGTAAACGGAAACAAAGTTCCGGATATGATCAACGGTGTCGTAGATCCTCTGATTCAGTATCTTCATGGCGGTAACTATCAGCCTTGCTGTGAGTCCTGTGGCAGCACACAGGAATATCTGTCAAATTATGAGGTTAATGGTTCCTACCATTATCTGTGTACTTCCTGTGCACAGCAGATCGAGCAGAATCTTCAGCAAAATCAGCAGACAACCCGTGCAAAAAAGAGTAATCTGGTTGCCGGACTCGTAGGTGCTTTCGTCGGTTCTCTGATCGGATGTGTGCTCTGGGTACTGATCTATCGGCTCGGATACATCGCGGGCATTGCCGGTGCAGTCACTGCAATCTGCGCACTGCGTGGATATGAACTGCTTGGCGGTCATCTGGATCGGAAGGGTGTGATCATTTCCACTGTGATGATGCTGGTGATGATTTTCTTTGCCAATCGGCTTTCCTGGACCTGGGATGCTTACGATGCACTGAAAGACGAAGGATACACCTTTTCCGAGTGTTATCAGTATCTGGATAATATTCTGGATCTTTCCGAACTCACCGGAAGCTATTACAGCGAGCTGTTCATCGGATACGGACTTACCTTACTCTGTAGTGTACGGCGCATCATCGACGCTTTCCGCACCAGTAGTGGAAGTTATCGCATGAAGAAGGCGCAGTAATCACCATAGATTCTGTAATAGAATCATTCGAGCAATAAACACAAAAAGACAGAAATCGGAATCGTCCCGTACCATTGATACATGTCTGAAACAGATTTCTGTCTTTTTTATTTACGCGAGCAACGATTCAAAGTCCGTACTTGCACGAGACCCTGACGACTATCGCAATAACGAGTAAAAAAATCCCGGGAATACCTTTCACATCTTCTGGAGCGTGTCTGAAAAAGGCTCTCCGGAAATGATTTTTCAGACACGCTCTAGTTCTGCCACCGGATCTCACCTTTCTGAATCAGTGGATACCGTGCCAGTGTGGTTCCGTCCAGATTCTCGCGGTGCATGTCAACTGCAGTAATCTGGTGGTTTTCATAGGTATTATAATAGTAGATTCCCTTCTGAGCATTCCAGCAGGAAGTGTAGATCGTGATCTCATATTTTCCGTCTGCCACCTCACAGCATCCGCGCTGCTGGTCCACCGATCCCAGAATATGGAAAAACTGGCTGACGCTTTCCGCCTCGGAATCTCCCGATACTGCATGTGCTCTGGTAAATGCCACTTTTGCAAAGCGGGAAGTAGAAGAAAGATCTCCCGGGAGTCCAAGTGCCCCCATGCCGCGGCTGTAGGTCTGTAATGGTAACTGCTCGGAAAAATGATTCTCCGGCTGTTTCGGTGACAGATGCATATACTGATTCAATAAAAACATCTGCTGTTCAAATGGCGGATTATTGGTCAGTACACCTGCCGGATTATCATAAACCTTCAGTCCCTCCCGGACACATTCGATGGTGATACACGCATATTTGTCCGCCAGAATCCAGTGCAGCTGTGCCGCCGGAAACTGTGGAGCGAATACGGTTCCCACCAGATTCATCTCCGCCAGCATTTTCTTCGCCTCTTCTACCGATGCGCACTGGGAAAGAATCCATGGGATGAACTCAAACTGAGCCACGTTTTCCCGTCCCTCCTGGATTTCCTGGTAGACAGCGTTTCCTACGAAGTTCAACCCTGCCATTCCAAGTCCTTTTTCATTGACCGCATCGTAATACAGCGGGTAATCATCCGCTACATGTGCCATGCCGATGATCGCATAATGATTTTCCAGTTCTTCCATATGGCGAAAATGAAACGGATAATTTCTTGGTGTTACTGTAATTTCATCTCCATAGGAGAATTCATAATCCAACGTCCGTCCCATATAAAAATCTTTTGTCTTATAAGTAGCTGCTGTACACATTTCCATCTGCTCCTTTTCTCCAAAATACTTGCATGGCTGTTCTGTTTTTTCTCATTGTTCTGATGCTTTCATAATTTTCTCTGCACTGGAAGGGTCCCAGGAAGAAATCTCCAAAACTGCATCCGGAATCTGCTGATCTCCGGAATCCGGATTATGGAACCAGACGCAGGACATTCCTGCTGCTGTTGCCGCCTTTCCTCCATTAGTGGAATCTTCTACTACCATACATGCGGAAGGATCCAGTAATAATGCTTCTGCTGCAGCAAGAAACGTATCCGGTGCCGGCTTTGGATGTGCCATATTTTCTCCACTGATAAAAGCAGAAAAATACTGAGCCAGGTCAAGATCCTTCAACACTTTTTGGATCACCTCCTCCGGAGAAGAAGATCCGACTGCCAGCAGATATCCTTCCTGATGTAGTTTTTTCAGAACTTCCCGGATTCCTTCACATTGCGGGAATCCTTCTTTTTCCACGATTTCCTTTTTCTTTTCTTCCATTCTCCGGTTCATCGTCGGATAATCCTCGAAAATATCACCGTAAGCATCCACCATCAGCTGCCGGAAAACTTCTCTGGTAGAACCGATGCACGGTTTGTAAATCTCATAGTCCAGCGTGATTCCGTCCTCTTTCAGCACTTCCTGCCAACACCGAAAATGCAACGGTTCCGTATTGACCAGAACACCATCCATATCAAAAATGATCCCTTTTTTCTCAGCCAGTCGATTAGCTACTTTCGTATAAGAGGGAACCGGCACACCATACAGTTTTCCCATGCGAACCACTTCGTATACCAGTCCGTCGATTTCTGATGGTTTCCCAGCCATTACATCCCTCTGCATAGAAGTAGTTGTTTCCGGTGCAAGATTAGACAAAATATGTAAGTTAACATCTACCATGTCTTTTTGAAACGGAACGCTCATAGCATCTGCAAGTGCTGCGATTTCCCGGATCATCGAACAAAACAGTTCCCGCGGAGCGCCCTCTTTCTGAAAATCCCCCGCTACCGCGTTACAGTACAGTCCTGCTGCTCCGATCGGAGACACATAGGAGAATTTTTCAAGTGCTTCTCTGCGAATATTTTCGGATAAAATTCCGTCAATAGCACTGTCCGTAAAATCCTGCCGGATCTGTTCCAGTTCCGGTCTCCAGTCTGTCTTTTCCCGAACTCCAAAGACGATCCGCAGAATCTTTCCATGCTGCAATAACACACCCGGTTCTTTGATGTTGGCAGATACATAGATGCATCCGTCTGTTACCAGAAGTTCCGGCAGTTCTTTTTGCAGTTTTGCACCGGTTCCATAGATATTCAGAATCGGAATCACGATCGTATCCGGTTTTGCCACGCGGCGGATAAACGGGACGGTATCTTCCAGTGAATACCCTTTTACACACACCAGGATCACATCCGGTTGTTCCTTGTAGTGTTCCATATCCGTTACTTTCACAGCAATTGTCTCAGGATTCGGATCCCAGAGATGCTCCAGAGTCAATCCATGCTCTTTCATAGCTTCCAGATGACGGCCACGGGCAATCAGTGTCACATCTTTTCCTGCCTTTGTCATAAAATATCCCACAACTCCGCCGGTTCCTCCGGCTCCTATGATTGCATATTGCATTTGTGTTCTCCTTTTGGGTTTGTGTCTGTCACAGATTCTGATAGTATTCAGAACATAATCATAATACTATGTACGAGATAGTTATTATTCACCAAATAACACTTCTCTGTTTGTTCCGTAAAAGATTTCATCATGACCGGACAATTTTTTCAGGATCTCTTCCATCCGATCCCAGTTCTTATCCACGTCAAACTCATAACTGTGTCCCCACAGATAGAAAAGCTGTGGTTCCTCACTGTCAGATGCCAGAAAACGGTCAATCAGATCCATCACATCCGCATCATTATGATGGCAGGTTGGATTCAGTGTCAGTGGCTCTTCCGGAAGTCCAAAATTTCCGGTCCGCTCTACCGTACGGGAATAACGGATACCACAGGCACGCGCAATATCCACTACTGTATCGTTATAAGTACCAAACGGATACGCCATTCCCACAACAGGCTGCCCAAACCGTTCTTCCAGATTTTTCTTGTCTTCCAGAATCTCATTGCGGATCGTCTCTTCATCATATTGGGGAAGATCTGCATGTGTCAGACAATGTGCTGCAATCTCATGTCCCTGATACAGTTCTTTTAAACCTTCAGTGTTCATTCGATGAATCAGAAGCCCCTTGGGATGTTCCCATACATTTGCATAAGACTGCATACCGCTGTTTAAGTTAAAGGTGCCTTTTACACCATAAGTATTCATCATTTCCACCAGACGGCGATCCTGTGTCACACCATCATCGTAACTGAATGTTACCGCTTTTTTCTTTCCATTCCACATAACAATTATCCTCCTTGGGCAATTTTAATGTACCCAGTCATCTGTCACACTTTCTTTCGTATTTATTACTCAAGCACTTTCTCTACCATCTGTGCATCGATCGTTACGGACTGCATATGATTGACTTCAATCTGATACAGAGCATTGGCTGCGATATGCTCTGCGGCCTGTTCCAGATCACGGATACCGCTGGTATTCGCATGTTTCTGAATGATTCTGTCCAGCCCCTCATCTGTCAGAATAATTTCATTTTCTTTCAGACTCATTCGCTTCAGTACTTTCGGCAGTGCGTATTTTGAGAAAATAATTTTCTTCTCTTCGTCTGTATAATCCGGAATGTCGATCACCGCAAAACGGGACATCAGCGGTGCACTGATCTGGGATTTGTCGTTGGCGGTGGCGATCGGATAGACACCTACCGTAGGGATCATACATTCCATATAGTTATCAGTGAATCCCAGGTTATCAAGCAGGGTCAGCAGAACATCCGCCGGGTTTCCGTTTCCTTTGCCGGAGGCAGCTTTGTCCAGCTCGTTGATGATAAATACCAGATTGGACTCTCCTGCCATCGAAAATGCATCCATGATGATACCGGGTTTTGCATTGGCATAGACACGGGAACTTCCGGTCAGCTGTTCCGGATCATTGATGGAACTCATATCCAGGGTTGTCCACGGCAGTTTCAGGATTCTTGCAACCGCATAGGCAATCTGTGATTTTCCTGTTCCGGCAGGTCCTACCAGAAGCAGACCGTATGCAGGTAACGTATGCGTACGGTTGATCTGGATGATCGTCTCGATAATTCTCTGTTTTACCTTCTCCATACCGTACAGTTCTTCATCGAGGATTCTTCTTGCTTCCTGCGGGTCGATAGACTCAAAGTAATTGCTCTTCCACTGTACATTCATCATAATCGACAGTGCTCTCTGTGCATGCCGTCTCTCTTCCGGAGATACCTCATGGGATTTTGCAACCGCCAGGTTTCTTCTCGCCCAGAGACGAATATTATCCGGCAGTGTTTTTCCGGCGCAGGTCATAAAGTCGGTGATGCTCTGGATACTGGTCAGTTTCATATCATCGCCGATTTCTTCTGCATCCTCATCTTCCTCGATCTCTTCCGGTGCATTGCTTGCCAGAAGACGTTCGATCATAAACTGTAAAAAACCATCCTCCGCTGAAAGTTTGGTACCGCCGCCGAAAGCGATCTCACGGATCTTATAAACGGCATATCCATTTTCTCGGTTCTCACCGGACAGACGGATATGAATATGATTGCCGCCGAGCCATTTTAACAGGCTGACAAAACGGGCATCGATCTGCAGGATGTCCGCGGATACGATACCATCTTCCTCTTCAAATTCAAATGTCGTCTGTTTCGCCGGATTAGAAAAGAATCCGCTGGAATGATGTTTCCACTGCCGTTTTTTATTATCCAGCACCAGCATTGGGCGTTCCGGTGTAGCGGTGGATTCGTCGGAGCGGAAGGTTGTATAAGTACAGGTCAACGTTTTGTCTTTATCCGGGGTATTATTAAAATCAAATACTGGCATGGTAATTTCTCCTTTATCACCGTTCCGTTTTTAACTCTCATCACCGGAACAGTTCTTCTGTTTTTTCGATTTCCTTTTTTGTGCAGGTGACCGTTTCATAGATACAAAAATCTACCGTATTATTACCTGTCACACTTTAACAGTTTACCATGATTTTCCGAAAAAAAAAAGTGAAAACGTTACTAAACCGTTATGATCCGTCCCATCTCCGCTGAAGTTCTGTGGGAAATCGAGATTACCGTTCGGTTTTCCGATACGCGCCGCAGTGCCTGTAAGACTTCCTTTTCCGTCTCCACATCCAGATTTGCCGTGATCTCATCCAGCAACAGGATCGATGGTTCTGCAACTGCTGCCCTGGCGATAGATAACAATTGCCATTGCCCCTGCGAAAAGATCTCCGGGGTACACACGGTATCGTAGCCATTTTCCAGACTGTCGATCGAATCTTCAAGACCAGTCAGTCTTGCTGCCGCCTGCACCTGTTTTTCCGTGATTCTCCGATCATACAGTGTGATCTGCTCACGCACCGTACCCGGCACCATATGGAAAGACTGCTCCACATAGCCAAACAGCGATCTCCTTTCCTCTTCCGGAACTTCTGTAGCAGAAACATTACCGATCCGTATGCTTCCACTCTGCGGCTCATACAGACCAAGCAGCAGCTTCAGGATCGTACTCTTTCCGGCACCGGTACGCCCGGACAATGTGACCTGTTCGCCTTTTTTCACCTCAAAACTCACACCTTCCAGAACCAGATGTTCGTCATAGCCAAAGACTACATTTTCAAAGGATACCGCAGTCTGATCTCCGACATCTGCCGTATGTATCTTATCTGTTGTAACCTGTTTTTTCTGTCCAATGATATCTTTTGCTGTTTTCCGGACACCATGTCGTTTTCCGTTCGCTCTGTCTGCTTCATTCACTTCCAGATTGAAAAACTCATTGATTCTGTGAATACCTGCCATCGCTGACTGGATCGTCTGAATCTCCATACCAAGGCTTTCTACCGGTGTGAAAATCTGGGAAATGTAATTGATCACGGCTACTGCTGTTCCGGCAGACATTCCAAAGAATGTCAGAATCTGCTGATTGCCAGATGCAGATAACAGCATCACAACAGCAACCACAACGGCATTCAGAATCAGAATAACCGGTGAGTAAATCGCATCATAGAAGTTCGTTCGTTCCATCGCCCGATAGCTGTCGCTGATATATTTGTCATACCGCTCTTCCATATATTTTTCTTTTCCAAAACAGTGGATCGTCCGAATATTGTGAAGCGTCTCCGGCACATGACCCGAGGCACGGCCTACTGCTCTTCGGTTCTCGATCTGTGCGGTCAACATATTTTTCTGTACATGTCTGGTAAACCAGAACAAAAATGGCAATAAAAACAGTAAAACCAACGTCAATCCCTTATTCCGAAACCAGATCACAGCCAGGATACTCAGGATCTTACATGTATCCGCAAACATACTGATGATTCCGGAAGTAAACAGGTTCTCTACCGTATCCACATCTCCTATAAACCTTGATACCATCGTTCCCGGTTCCTGCTGATTGATCGTATCCGCACTGAGGCTGACAAACTTTTCCATCAGGCGGCTTCGAAGCGCATGCGTGATCTTCTGTCCGAAAACAGTCAGAAGACTCTCGCGCGCCGTATCCATAAAACCTGTCAGGACAAGCACAACAAAATAGAGGACAAAGAACGAAAACGCTACCGCATCTCCTGCCGTAATAGTGTCCACGATTTTTCCAAGAAGAAGCGGCGGGATCAGAGAGGCTCCGATAGCTCCCAGTACCGCGATCAGGATCCCGATGGACAACCATTTTTGTATTTTTACTGTATCGATCAGAATATTTCGTACATTTCCTTTATGCTTCATGGCTGTCCTCTCCTTCCTGTGTGGTAAATAATGTCGCATATGCCGAAACTTTCTGTAACAGTTCCTCATGCGTTCCCACGGTCGTTTTTCCCTCGTCCATCCAGATGATCTGATCCATCTGTGGAAACAGATACAGTCGATGTGACAAAAGCAACACGATCGAATCACGGGTCATCGCCCGTACATTGGCAAACACTTCTTTCTCCGTCGATTTATCCAGTGCGGAAAACGGATCATCAAGCACCAGTAACGGCTTTTTATGGCACAGTGTTCTTGCCAGTGCCACACGCTGTGCCTGACCTCCGGAAAGGCGAACCCCACCATTTCCGATCAGGGTATCCTCTCCCTCTTCCATCTCAGAAACTTCCCGGTCAATACACACTGCTTTCAGATAGGTTTTCAAATCTTTTTCGTCTCCCAACAACACATTATCTCTGACGCTGTCATGAAACAGCTCCGGATCATGCCCCAGGTAGGCTACGATACCCTTACGTTCAGCCTCTTCCATCTGCAGCAAATCTTTTCCTGCAAATCGTACCGTTCCCTCATATGGACATTCACATAAAAATAACTTCCCAAGAGTTGATTTTCCACAGGCTACCGGACCGGTCACGCCGATGATCTGTCCCGGTTTTGCTGAAAAAGACACATGTTCCAGCACGCGCTTTCCATCCGGATAAGCAAATGAGACATCTTTTACTTCCAGATCTCCAGGTCTCCATTCTTTTCCGTCTTCTTCCTCGTTTACCGAGTCAAGCAGCGGACGGATACGATTCCAGGAAACCTGCGCTTTATGTACGGCATTGAAGAGTTTTGCCGCACTGGATGATTTTGTAGAAAGCTTCACAAAGCATGCCAGAAACGTGGTAAATGTTGCGATTGACCAGCTGCTCCATCCGCTTCCCAGTATATTTTTTTGACCAAAATACAGAATAAACAATACACTGGTCATAGAAATCACTTTATAAATCGGAGGCATGGCACTGTTCCAGATATTTGCCTTTACCGCGGATGTTTCATAATCGGTAAGATTCTTCTCATAAGCCATCTGCCGGTCTCTCTCACAGCCAAACACCCGGTAAGTGACAGCGTTCTGTGCACGATCAAGAGTCACTGCGCTCAATACTCCGCACTGCTTTTTATATGCTGCTCCGGTTCTCTGGATCATCCGTTTCATCTTCTCCGCTGTAATATATGAAATCGGCGGAAAGATCATACACAGCAGAGCAAGCCGCCAGTCATACCACAAAAGCATGCCTGCATAGGCTGTCAGAGCCACACCGGTATCAAAAATCTCCGTCGTGAATTTACGCATGCCCTCCACACAATCATCTACATCCAGGATGGCTTTTGTCATGATGGTTCCTTCCCCTTCTTCCCGAAGGCTCGCCCTCCCCCTGGTCACAAGACTGTGATACAGGATCTCTTTCATTCTCCGGTTTACATTATTTGCAAACCTGCGTACATAAAAACGTTTGACATATCTGGATACCTGTACGATCCCGATTGCTGCCACATAACCGATTACAAGAAACAGCATATTGGCAAAAGTTCCGCTGCCTCTCAGAATATCCACCAACATTCCCGTCATCCTTCCCTCAAACCATGGTTCCGCCAGAAGTCCCAGGTTATAGATCAGGCCGGAGATTGTAATTGTAAGAAGAACTTTCCATTCTACCCGAAAATACGAACCGATTTTTTCCGGACAAAACTTCTCATCCTCTCTCTTCTTTTGCAGTTCCTTGTTTTCCATCCCCGTCATTCTCCTCTTTTGCCAAAATCCGTGTAATATTTTCAAATCCTGCCTGTCGTTCTCTTTTTGATTTCCAGTATAACATGTCCAGTGTTTTACAAAAATGCTCCTTTTCCTCCCCTGAGAGATCCCCTAACAGCCATTCATAAAATACGGTTTCGATCGATGTCTTGGAATTTTTCAGGTGTTCCGCTTTTTCTGTCGCATAAAGCAGCTGGCTCCTTCCATCTTCCGGATTCGGTTTTCGAACCAGATATCCTTTATTCTCCAGGCGGGCTACCCGTTTTGCCGCAGCGCCTTTATCCATCTTCAGACTTTCACGCACTTTGGTCTGGGTGATTCCCGGATTATGACGTACCAGATGAATCACATCAAACTCCGCAGTTCCGATTCCCTCTTCTTTCATGGTCTGAACTGTAAATTTTCCTACTTCCCTGGCTATTTTCGTGATCTGCCGTTTTGTATCATCCATAAGAAATACCCATCCTTTCTTCACTTATACTTTTCTCTTTCTGTTTTTTATAGAATATCTGTCTGTTAGTTGTACTATCAACTATCTGGATGATAGTACAACATTTTGGGCATGTCAAGTCTTGTCTTTCGATTATATAGTCTGTGGTATTCCTGTAGTTACTGTTCACTCCGTTCCCAGTAACACGCTTCGCGGGATATAATCAGTGAACAGTAACTTCCTGTTCAGACCGTCGCTAATATCTCATGCAGGTACGGACTCAGACACGTTGCTCACATAAAAAAGAAACCTGACATACTACTGACAGATTTCTTTTTTAATCCTTATAAGAGGCTTCAAATATCTCCCTCTTTATATTTTTTCATTAATTTGGCCAGTGCTTTATTTTCTCCTGCAAGAATCAAGATCTCTCCCATACACAGGTTTTCTTCCGGATGGATGTTGACACAAATCGTTTCCCCTTTCTTGATTGCAATAACATTAATTTCATATTTTTTTCGTAGATTCAGTTCTTCCAGATTATGATTAATCCAACTATCCGGAACCGCAAGTTCTACCATCGAAAAGGAATCTGACAGCATAAAGAAATCCTGAAATCCTCCTGAAATCAGGTTTTTACCAAGACGGATACCCGTTTCGATTTCGGCCATCACTACACGGTCTGCACCGATCTTTTTCAGAATCTTGGCATGCATCTGATTCATCCCCTTGGCGATTACCAGCGGAACACCTGCCTCTTTTGCCTGCAATGTTGCCAGAATACTTGACTCCATATCTTCCGAGATCCCTATGATCACCACATCCATGTTACTGATTCCCAGCGATTCAAATACACGGCTGTCCGTCACATCTGCCCTTGCAGCATAAGTCACATAATCTGCTATCTCCTGCACCAGTTCCTGGTCTTTATCCACTGCCAGAACCTGTTTTCCTGCTTGTGACAGCGTCTGTGCCACAGCATAACCGAATTTTCCAAGTCCGATTACTGCATATTGTTTGTCCATGATTTTTTTTCCCCTTTCTGTTAATCTGTTCTCCCCTATTCTTTTATCCAATCAGAATCCTCTGTTCCGGTCTCTGAATATCCGCATCCACATGTCTTGTTCTGCGCCCAAGGGCTACCGCAAGTGTAATCGGCCCGATTCGTCCCATATACATAACAAGTATAACAATGATTTTCCCTGCTGCCGGAAGCTGTGAAGTCAGAGAACGGGTCAGTCCCACCGTCGCCACCGCCGAAACAACCTCATAGGCACAGTCCAGAAGCGGATGACCACTGACGGCAACCAGAAGGATCGTGGCCGTAAGAGCAGTAGTCAGTGCAAAAAAGAAAATCACCACCGCAGAGCGGATATTTTCTTCCACAACTTTTCTTCCCCATACTACCGTATCATGATTTCCACGGATATAAGAAGTAACCAGCACGATAAGAAGAGCAACCGTAATTGTCTTCACACCACCGGCTGTTCCCATCGGTGAACCGCCGATGAACATCAGAATCATACTCACCATCGCAGACCCATCCGTAAAATTTTTCTGTGGAATCGTCTCGAATCCGGCTGTTCTTGTTGTTATGGACTGAAAAAAAGCAGCCATCACTTTCTCTCCCGGTTTCAGATCTCTGAGAGACCCTGTATGATTCCAGTCCAACAGGAGGATCAGAAGTGCCCCGCCTGTGATCAGGATTACTGTCGTCGTCAATACCAGTTTGGTATGAAGGGTAAATCCGCGGATAAAATTTTTTCTGGTTCGTTTTCCTCTCAGCAGATCCTGCACATGCTCGATCACTTCCCACCAGACGGGGAAGCCAAGTCCGCTCAAGATAATTAGTCCCATGGTTGTAACATTCATCAGAGGATTGGTTACAAAAGGCGCAAAAGAAGATTCACCTACCAGATCGATTCCTGCATTGCAAAACGCGGATATCGAATGGAAAATACTGTACCCGATTCCTCTCCACAGTCCATAATGAGGAACAAACCAAAAGCTATAACATATCGCTCCTGCAATCTCAACCACCGCTGTTCCGATCAGGAGTCTTCTGACAATTCCCACGCTTCCTTTCAGTACCGGCAGATTATATGTATCCTGAATCAGTTTGCGACTCTGCAGGCTGATTTTTTTTCGCAAAACCAGAAATATCATGATCATACATGCCATGATTCCAAGCCCGCCAAACTGGATCAGCCCCAGAATCACAATTTTTCCAAACACGCTCCAGGTGGTTGCAGTGGGCACGGTCACAAGGCCGGTTACACACACAGATGTAGTCGCCGTAAATAACGCATCAAGCCAATATACGCCCTTTCCACTGGCCGATGAAACCGGCAGACACAAAAGAAGCGTTCCCAGTATGATCACTACACCAAATCCAGTCATCATAATTCTTTCTGTCGGCGTATGCCACTGCCTTTTTTTCTGTTTTTCAGACATCCTTTTTTCTCTTCTTTCCTATATTTTTTCCAAAATATCAACTTTCTGTTTCATTTCTGATATTTTACAACCAATGATTCTTCTTTTAGAATCCGAAATCTGCATAATCCTCCGGAAGAAATCTGTGGTAAATGATATGGCAGCCCTCATCTTTAAAACAGTAGTAATATGGATCTTCCGAGTCCACAAAGCGGATCATCAGGTCAAATTCTCCGTTGTCCATCGGTTCCATCGCGCACTCAGATGTCTGACTGCGGAATAATTCTTTTACCTCATCCAACGTCGTTCCGTGCTTTGTAAGTAACTGTACCAGTGCAAAGATAAATGCATTCTCGTCCCGGTGTTCGTGCACATATTCTGTCGCATTTTCCGACAGGAAGAAGCAGAAACGATCTCCTTTGTGCGATACCTGTACTTCCCCGAATATTTCTTTTGTTGCCTCCGGAAATCCTCCCAGTGACTCCTGCATCGCCTCTGCGTCACCTTCGCTTTCAAAAAAATGATGCAGAGAACTCAAAGGATAATACAGCCGGATCGGTTCTTTCATATATCCAAGCTTTGCCTGTTCCTCCGCAATCACATCGATCAGACTGTCCTGCAGTTTTTTATATCCATTTTCGTACATAATTCTATAATCCTTTCTGGCTGGCCCCTTCGACCGCCGGTCGTCGATGGTGTCTGGCACCATTGAATTTTTATGAAATATTTTCATAGCTATGTGAATTATATAATCTCACGGATATTTTCGCAAGCAGAAAGAACATCCTGTACATTTAAAACTGTACAGGATGTTCTCCCTTGCACTTTTATTCTTTATTTCATACTGTCGGGTTATTCTTCCCCTTTGTCTACCTTGCTGGCTCTTGCTTCAATCTCTCTTTCCTGTACATCGCCAGGTGCCTGCTCGTAACGGGCAAATGTATAAGAGAAATCACCGGCTCCACCTGTCATGGAACGAAGTATGGTTGCATATCCGTAAATCTCCAGTTCCGGAACATCTGCTTCTACGATGGTATATCCCTGTTTATCCGGGTTCATACCAAGCACACGGCCACGTCGTTTGTTCAGATCACCCATAACATCACCGGTAAATTTATCCGGTACACGGATCTGCATATTTACGATAGGCTCTAACAGAACCGGCGAAGCTGCCAGGAAACCGTCTTTGAACGCCATCTTTGTTGCTGTCTTGAATGCCATCTCAGAAGAATCTACCGGATGATAGGATCCATCATACAGAACCGCTTTCACACCAACTACCGGGTATGCTGCCAGAGGACCGGATACTACAGATTCCTGCAGACCTTTTTCTACTGCCGGGAAGTAGTTCTTCGGAACGGCTCCGCCGACAACGATCTGCTCAAATACATATGGTGTATCCAGATCACCGGATGGTTCAAAGGTCATCTTTACATGACCATACTGGCCATGTCCACCGGACTGTTTTTTATATTTTTTATCAATATCTGATTTTTTACGAATGGTCTCACGGAAAGCTACTTTCGGTTTGGAAAGTTCCACATTCACTTTATACTGTTCCTGCAGTTTGCTGACGATCACGTCTATATGCTGGTCACCCATGCCATAAAGAAGAGTCTGACGGTTTGCAGAATCATTGACTACTTTCATTGTCAGATCTTCCTGACACATCTTGGAGAGTGCCTGGGAAATCTTATCCATATCTGCTTTGTTCACTGCTTTGTAGCGTTTGCAGGTATATGGAGTGGAAATCTCCGGTTTGCCGTAGAATACCGGGACAGCTTTTGTTGCCAGAGTATCGCCGGTACGCAGTTCGTTGATCTTGGCTACGGCTCCGATATCGCCTGCATGAAGTTCCGGAACCTCAATCGGTTTGGATCCTTCCATGACATACAGCTTGCCGATCTTCAGTTCTTCTTCTCTTTCTACATTATATAAGGTATCCCCGGACTTGATAACACCGGAACAAACTTTCAACAGTGAATATTTTCCGATAAACGGATCTACGATCGTCTTGAATACCTGTGCGGATTTCGGCATGGTGAAATCATAGTCAGCTTCGAAAATTTCACTGGTTGATTTTACGATACCGGCGCGTTCTCTCAGATTCGGGCTCGGGAAGTATCCACAAATATCGTCTAACAGGATCTTAACACCCTGCAGGTTGACCGGAGATCCCATGCATACAGGAACCAGACTTCCATCGCCTACGCACATGGATAATGCTGCAGAAATCTCGGTTACGGAGAATTCTTCGCCCGCAAAATAGCGATCCATGAATTCTTCACTGGTCTCTGCTACGGCTTCGAGTAAGATCTCTCTGTATTTTTCCAGATATTCTTTGGAATATTCCGGGACCTCACATTCTTCTTTTTTGTCTTTTTCGATGTAACGACGACCTTTGTTCTTTACGATGTTGATATATCCGACAAATTTTCCGTCTTCACGAAGCGGCATGTGCAGCGGAGCGATCCGCTTGCCATACAACTCGGTCAGATCTTCTACTACCTGACGGTAGCTGACATCATCCATATCCATCTCTGTTACGAAGAACATACGCGGCAGTCTGTATTTTTCACACAGCTCCCATGCTTTCTGGGTTCCTACCTGTACGCCTGATTTACCGGAGATCACGATCACTGCTGCGTCGGCGGCTGCAACTGCCTCTTCAGCTTCTCCTACGAAATCAAAGAATCCAGGTGTATCTAAAATATTTACTTTTACCTTATCCCATACAACCGGCACGGTGGAAGTACTGATCGAGAATTTTCTCTTGATCTCTTCTTTGTCGTAATCACTGATGGTATTGCCATCTGTCACCTTGCCTAAACGATTTGTAATACCTGAAAGATAAGCCATAGCTTCTGTCAGTGTAGTCTTACCTGCTCCGCCATGACCAAGCAGCACTACATTCCTTATTCGGTCAGTTCTAAAAACGTCCATATGTAATACCTCCCAAAAATTAGTATGGTTATATATTACTAAATTTCTTCGAATATTTCAAGTTATTTATGAAATATTGACAATTATTTTCCGAACTTTTTTGATTTATGTTTGTATATTTTATGTTTTTTGTGTCTAAATTGTTTCTTTTTTGTATATTTTATCTTCATTTTATGAAATTTTTCTCGGAGGAACTGTTTTTTCTATACTGTGTGCCTTTTTCTCTTCTCTTTTCCTTCTATGCTTTTTGGCGTTAAAGTTCCATAGTTTAAAGTGCTAAATCATTGACTTTTCCCCTCCTGTGTTTTACAATGGTGAAAGTACGCAAAATACACGCGTAATTACGGAGAAAGGATTTTGACAGACAACTATGAGTGATTCACTGAATATAGGATTTATCGGTCTGGGGCTGATCGGCGGATCCATCGCCAAATCTCTGAAACGTTTTCACCCGCAGACTAGAATTTTTGCATATACCAGAACGGAAGCTACGCTGGATCTTGCCGTGTCTGAGGGTATTGTGGATGTAAAATGTACGAAAGAAGATGAGGCATTTGCTTCCTGCGATTATATTTTCCTCTGCGCGCCGGTTCACGACAATATTTCTTATCTTGAATGGCTGAAGGATCATATAAGTCCGGACTGTATTATTACGGATGTGGGAAGTGTAAAAGGTGAGATCCATCAGGCGGTTCAGAAACTTGGTCTGGACGATCATTTCATCGGAGGACATCCAATGGCAGGTTCCGAAAAGACCGGTTTTGAAAATGCTACCGACATGCTGATTGAAAATGCTTACTATATTCTGACGCCGGGCGGACAGATTGATATCCCACGCCTGACACAGTTTATGGAGCTGATTTCTTCTCTGGGAGCGATCCCGCTGGTACTTACTTATGAAGAACATGATTACATCACCGCAGCTGTGAGCCACCTGCCACACATCATCGCTTCTACGCTGGTCAACGCCGTACAGAAGATGGATACGCCGGAGGAAAATATGAAACTGATCGCAGCCGGAGGTTTTAAGGATATTACCCGTATTGCCTCTTCTTCTCCTGTGATGTGGCAGCAGATCTGCCTGGAAAACCGGTCAATGATCTCCAAAGTGCTCGACGAGTATATCCGCCTGATCGTACAGGCAAAATGCTGGGTGGATAATGGTGATGCAGATGAAATCTATAATATGTTCAGTAATTCCAGAGAATACCGCAATTCTCTTCCGGAAGCGAGCAAAGGGGTAATCGAGAAGATTTATGCCTTTTACTGTGATATTTATGACGAAGCCGGTGGTATCGCTACAATTGCCACACTGCTTGCGATGAATTCAATTAATATTAAAAATATCGGCATCATTCACAACAGAGAATTCGAGGAAGGTGTTCTTCGGATCGAGTTTTATGATGAGGAATCCTGTGTGAAAGCACAGGGTGTTTTGAAAGAACGGAATTATACACTTCATATTCGGTAAGGAGGATGTACATATGGAACTTACGCAGGCAAAAATGCCTCTTCGCGGAGAGGTGAAGATTCCGGGAGACAAGTCGATCTCCCACCGCGCTGTGATGTTTGGTGCACTGGCTGACGGTACGACAAGAGTGACGAATTTTTTGCAGGGAGCAGATTGTCTTTCTACGATCTCCTGTTTCCGCAAGTTAGGAATCGATATTGAAAATACGCAGGGGGAAATCCGGATTCATGGGAAAGGCCTTCACGGGCTTACTGCTCCGACAGAGATTCTGGATACCGGTAACAGTGGAACTACAACACGACTGATCTCCGGTATTCTTGCCGGTCAGAATTTTACCACAACACTTACCGGTGACGCATCGATCCAGAGCCGGCCGATGGGAAGAATCATCAAACCGCTTTCTATGATGGGTGCTACGGTCGAGAGTCTGAAGGGAAACCAGTGTGCACCGTTACAGATTCAGGGGCATCCGCTGACTGCGATTCATTATCAGTCACCGGTAGCCTCTGCGCAGGTGAAATCCTGTGTTCTGCTTGCCGGACTGTATGCGGACGGTGTCACATCGGTTACGGAACCTTATCTTTCGAGAAATCATACGGAGCTGATGCTCTCCCACTTCGGTGCACAGGTCACCAGTGAGGGAACCACGGCTTCGATTGCTCCGGATCCGGAACTTCACGGATTGGATATTTCTGTTCCGGGAGATATTTCTTCCGCTGCTTATTTTATCGTGGCTGCTCTTTTGGTTCCGGGTTCTGAAGTGCTGATCAAAGATGTGGGAATCAATCCTACCAGAGATGGGATTCTTCGTGTCTGCAAGGCAATGGGGGCTGATATCACCCTGTTAAACGAACGGACAGCCGCCGGCGAACCGGTTGCTGATCTTCTGGTTCGACACAGTGAACTTCACGGTACGGTCATTGAGGGGGAACTGATCCCGACTTTGATTGATGAAATTCCGGTTCTGGCGGTTTTGGCTGCTTATGCAGATGGAACTACGGTGATTCGAAATGCGGAAGAACTGAAGGTGAAGGAATCGAACCGACTGGATATTATGGTGAACAGTCTGGGAGCTATGGGATGTGATATCGAGGGTACAGATGATGGTATGATCATCAGAGGTGGCAAACCGTTACATCATGCTTCTATTGACAGTCATCTGGATCACAGGATCGCGATGTCGTTTGCAGTGGCTGGGTTGGCTTCTGAAGGAGGAGTCGAAGTGCTGCGGGCGGATTGTGTGGATATTTCTTATCCGGAGTTTTATGCGGATCTTGGTAAGCTGATGAAGTAATATTTTTTATTGGCTAAGGGGACGCCGAGAGCTGCGGGAAACAACTTTGAAACAACCGTTAATTTTTCGTCATATCTTTCCAGTTGCACGCAATGACTATTTTTATCGATACCCAGCCCAGCAGGGCAAAAAGATGCCTTTCAAAAGCATTTTGCGGACGGTTAGGGCGAGTTTTAAGATCCTGTGTTTAGTAAGACTTGGCGATGAGCGGCTCTCAGCGAATCATGTACATCGTTGAAAAAATCCCCATATCAATCACGCAGGATGCAGATTCGAGTGTACAGGTAAAAAAACGTAGGCGTAGCGGGCTACGCTGAGGCTTTTTTGCCTGTGCAATCGGATTTGCAGACAAGCGAGTGATATGGGGATTTTTTCATAAGATGTACAAGTCGCACTTAACACATAGCTTAAAATCGTCCTGCCCGCTGCTTTTGAGGGAGATCTTTTTGCTCTTTCGGGCGTACGTTTTTAGATACCCTATTTGTAAAAGTCTACTACATCTTCCGGGTCATAGTACACTTTATCCTGCTCTTCTATCGTCGCTTTTCCATCTTTCACATCGATAATCGTTACCGCGCAGTTTGGCGGTACGTGACCTCTCCAGAAGTCGTCTTTCCGGCCGTCAATGTGATAGAGAAAGGCCCGTGTCGAGCAGCCGTGTGCTGCTATTAGAATTGTTTTATTCTGGTAGTCCGGGTTGTGGATCAGGTCCTCGTAGAAGGCACCGCAGCGATCAATCATCTGCTGAATAGATTCGCCGTCTTTCGGTGGCTTGTAACCGAAGGGATCCGTGAAGAACTGTTCAAAATCTTTTGACGGAATCTGATAATTCTCCCTTCGACAGCAAAGCCCTTCCCATTCTCCGAAACTGATCTCTTCTATTCTCTCATCCGTAAGAATCGGTATATTTCTGTCACCCAGTACCAGTCTGGCGGTCTCGTAAGCCCGCTTTAACGGGCTTGCGATTGCCAGGTCAAAATGCACATCTTTTAATTTTTCACCGGTGATTTTTGCAAGGCGGATACCATTTTCGTTCAGTTCAATATCCGTTTTTCCCTGCAGCCGTCCCAGTGTGTTCCATGGAGTTTCTCCATGACGAATCAGATATATTTTCATCTTTTTTACTTTCTAAGCTGGATTCCCATGCCTTCCAGACCATTCAGGATCTTGTTCATAGCGCCATTGATTTCTGCCTCTTCCAGAGTTTTCTCTTTGGAGCGGAAGGTCAGAGAATAAGCAACGGACTTAAATCCTTTCTCGATCTGATCACCTTCGTAAATATCAAACAGTTCGAAGTGTTCCAGAATCTTTCCACCTCTCTGTGCGATCATATGCTCGATCTGTCCAACCATGATGTCTTTCGGTACTACCATGGAGATGTCACGGTTTACTGCAGGGAATTTTGCGATTCCTTCGTATTTGCGATCGAAGGATGCATGTTTTACGACATTCAGGATATCCAGAACTGCCACATATGCGCGCGTTCCGATACCATAGGTATCATCTACTGCAGGATGCACTTCGCCCAGATAACCCATCACTTCATTTTCGTAGCTGATCAGAGCCTGGCGACCCGGATGCAGGAAAGTCTTACCGGCTTTCGGATCGTACTCAGCTTTCTTATGCATACCGATCTGATCGAAGAACTCTTCTACCACACCCTTCATATCAAAGAAATCACCATCTCCGTACATACCCAGAGTGAACTGCATACGCTCATCCGGAAGTTCTGTCAATGGAAGTGCCTTTGGCAGATATACATTTCCAAGTTCGTATAATTTTACATTTTTATTTCTACGGTTGTAGTTGGTAGCAAGTG
>ENA-OPXH01000347-OPXH01000347.1-human-gut-metagenome-genome-assembly--contig:-NODE-347-length-43267-cov-3.311673_pt1 | contig 43267 bp, 31 predicted proteins | sample MGYA00241521_ERZ502034 | MGnify/ENA primary metagenome ERZ502034 (study PRJEB25962, sample SAMEA2042103) | human gut metagenome | biome: human gut; feature: human-associated habitat; material: faeces... | reverse complement strand
ATTTCAGTACCTGATACATCGAAATGCTCATAGCTGTGGCTTATTCACTGAGATATGAAAGGTTGAAAAACCTTGAATTTTCAATAAAAAACACTTGATTATATGAGGAGGTAACACTCATGACTATTGGTGAAAAAATAAAATATTTTAGAATTTTACATGGCTTTACTCAAGATCAGCTTGTGCAGGCTACTGGCTTGGGTATCAGCACTTTACAGAAATATGAATCCGATGAACGGAAGCCAAAACCAGAACAACTATTAAAGATATCTCAGGCATTGGGCATTAGTATAAATGTCTTTATGGATTTTGATATTCATACAGTATCCGATCTTCTGTCTTTAATTTTTAAAATGAATGAACAGCTTGATTTAAATTTCAATGCAGAGAAAGACCAGAATGGAAATGTTATTCCTGATACCCTTAGTCTTTCCTTCGGGAACCCGCTAATCAATCAGAAATTGGCTACTTATATTACATTTTTAAATCAACTTCCAGATACAGAAAAAAATCAATATTCACAATCTCTTATGGATTTTGAGAACAAATTACTTGATGACAATACAGAAATTCACAAGACTGCTGCCATTGATACTACTGCCTCTGATATACCAAGTTCCACTTTTTCTGATTCATCCTATCAAAAATTGCAGAATCTGTTGTCTGACTGTACATCACAGGAATTGGCATGGATACTAAAATCTGCTCAACTCATCAAAGAATGTATACGCGACGCAAAATAATTTTGTAACGTCAAAAAACCGCAAGTACTATAACCTGCGGTTTTTCGTTATGCTTCTCACTCATGATTCCTATCAATAATTTTTCAACACAAGCTCATTAAACTTGTAAAACTCCGCTTCTGTTTCAAAACCAATAGAATTAATATCCAATGACAGCATTTCTCCCTCAATATCTTCTGTTTCTATCACTTCACTTATAAAACCGGTTCGTTGCAAACGTTTAAATACGAAATCCACATTTCTATTAGGAAATCTGCCTCTAAACTCTTTACTAAATTCTTTCCAGTTTTGGTATACTAACCTTCCACTGTGTTTATCCGAAAATTCTTGAAAGAAAGACAAATATTCTAATTCTCTAAACGAAAGTGAATCTATTAACTCCAAATACTCTTCAAATTCATCTACTTCTATTTTCTCTCTTTCCCTTAGGTATCCGTTCTTCAGCAAGTTCCCATAAAATTTCACTTTATCTCCGTTCAATAATTTATTGACGGCATTCACTGTTTTTGCAAAACTCATAAGAAATTCTACATCATTTACCATGTCAGATGTAACTGCACCAGTGCTTACCTCACCAATAACATCCAAAAGCTGTTGTTGCTTTTTATTCTGAAAATCGTTCAAAATACATTCCAAAGAATCATCTATCAAATCGCCAATAAGCGGAACTTTTTTAACACATGAAATAATAGCTGATACAGATGGATTACGTTTTATATCAATTACCGTATCTGCATTTTGAAGGTCTTGTTTCACACTTTCAATCATCTCTTTTGAATCCATAAATACTCCTCCATCTTTCAATTTTTGACTACATCATATCACAATCGTGAGCAGAAATAAATCCACCCTAAATATCAAAAATGAGTCTGACGGTAGTTTCTACTACATATCAGACCCATCCATTATTTCAGACTATCATAATTACCAAATGCCCATTACCAATAAGTTTTTATTCCATCGGCACACCATATTTCCAATTCAGATATTCTTCCTCCGTAATAAGTCCCTGTTCTCGTTTTTTCCTCATTACATCCCATGCTGGCAGAAATCCATCCAATTCTTTATTATGAAGGTTGATTACTATCTCTCCCGTCTGTGAATTTCTTTCCAATCCCATTTCGGGGAAATGATCTTCCAGTAAAAATAACCTGTATATGATATCCATTTTATTGAAACCGGTCGGAACCGCAATGCACTTTACATCTACTTGAAGAATATCTGCTATCTTTTTCAGCAGTGCAGCTCTCGGTGTCCTGCTCCCGGTTTCATACTGTGCAATCCTTGGACTGGCACTGTCTTCCCCAAATCCAACAGCGATCCCCAGTTCCTTTTGTGTCATTCCACGCATGTTCCGAATCTTTTTTATATTTTCACCTGTACTCATATTCTGTTTCTCCCCTTCCTCATTAACAAACTTATTGGAAATGCAACTATATACCAAACTGCCCGTATTGCCATATATGCTGCTATAACAAATCCAAACACTGCTCCTACTATCACACCAAGTATCACAACGCCCATTGTTCCGGACAGATCCATTTTCGTTGGGATTATGACGAACATATGCGGGATTCCTATTGGAACTCCATATACCATCATGAAACGGAACCAGTCAATTGAGCCATTCACTATAAATATGTACTGTCCTAACCAGGTAACAATCCCAAATGCTACAAGTGGAAGGATTCCTTTTGTAATAAAATTTTTTACTGTCATTACGCTATCTCCTCTGTTTTCTTTTTGCTGACTCTATTTGCAATCTCAGTAAGCAGGTCATCAAACGCAAATTTAATCTCCATCTGTTTCGAATCATAAATTATGATTTCTTCCACAAATTCTTCTGCAACCTGTCTGGTCATTTTCTTCAGAATATTTACTTCTTCCGCATTTTCTCTGACCTTTTTTATATCTTCCATCAAAGCATCTTCTTCGGTTGTAATGGACTGGAGCTGCTCATACCGTGTCTGCATTTTTTCAATCTTCTCACTCAATGCCTTTTTCTCAGATAAATACTCCTCACGTCCAGTTACACCTTCTGCATACGCTTCATACTGCCTTATACGCTCTGCTTTTAACTTTTCCAGTTCCCGTTCCAAGTCTTTCCGTATGGAAGATATACTGGTCTTATTTTTCTCTTCCTCTTCTTCCAGTACTTTTGATAAACTCTGAAAGATTTCCAATTGATTTTGCAGTGATGACAGCACTATGGTTTCTATTTTGCTTGCAGAGTGCCTTGTTTTATCACAGGTTGACATCTTACCTACAGAAACTGTATGCGCACAGAATACAACTGGCTCGGCAACTCCACCATCATAATTCATACGCAGTCCGCAATTTCCGCACCGGATTTTCCCCCTCAATGAAAAGCCTGCATCCTTACGAAAACTTTTATTATATTGCTTTTCTATAACAAGCTGTGCCCGTTCAAATTCTTCATGCGTAACTATCGCTTCATGATGATTTTCTGTAATAAATAAATCCGAGTCATTTGTCTTTCTTCGCTCTTTTCCACATACTCTCACCGCAGATGTTTTTCCCTGTACCAAAGCACCAGTGTAGGCATAATTTTTTAATATCGCCCATGTTCCCTGCCGGTTCCAGAGCCATTCCTTATCCGTGACCTTCTGCTTCCAAAATGCTTTCTCACCACGATTTACTTTTAATTTCCCCGGTGGTGGATACCCTTCCTCATTCAATGCATTTGCAATCATTACCGTATTGTATCCTTTTAATGCCAGATCAAAAATTTTCCGTACAATAACTGCTGCCTCTTCATCAAGCACCCAGGATTTATCCTCTGTCTTTTTATACCCAAATGGAATCTTTCCTCCGGTGGATACGCCTCCATTCCATTTTGTCCGCATCGTACTTTTTATTTTCTTTGACATATCTCTGCTGTAAAGAGTATTCACCAAATTAGTAATGCTCATTTCCAGTCCCATTGTACTGCCCACATATTGATTGCTGTCATACTGTGAATTAACCGCAATCACTCTCACACCCAGGATTGGAAATATCTGTTCAAGGTAATCACCAACACCTATGTAATCCCTCCCAAGTCTCGATAAATCTTTTACCAAAATGGTACCAATGACCCCCTTTTTTGCATCCTCCACCATCTGCTGAAATCCTGGTCTTTTAAAATTTGTTCCTGTGTATCCATCATCAATATATTCTCTGACCGTTCCACCCAGATCTTCCATAGATTCTACAAATGTCTGTAAAAGTTTTCTCTGATTCTCTATACTGTTACTTTCATCCTTTTCATCTTTTCCCAGATCTCCGTCCGACTTCGACAGCCTCAAATAAAATGCTATATCTCCCATGCTATTTCTCCATTATTTCTAATACCTCTTGAAATACATCCCTGCATTTCAGTTTTACTTCTATCATCCCTTGGAAACTGACTTCTACCTGTTCCACCAATTCATTCACCAGCTCCTGGTTGAAAGAGCGATCATCCAGATATTGTTCCAAATGCTTTTCCATATTTAAAAATTCTTGTATCTGCTTTTCAACAATACGCTGTCTGGCCTGCACCCGTTTCATTTCCTCATGGATTTTCTGTCTTTCTGAAGTATAATGCTCTTTTAACTCTCGGAACTCCTCTTCACTTAACAACCCTTCTGAAAAATTTTCATAGAGCGTTGCACTGGTTTCTTCTACTTTTACCAAGCGGTATTTCAAATTCTGCAACTTTACTCGTAAGGAAATAACCTCGCCTTTATCACAGCTGCCATCCCGCATCTTTTCAAGCAAAACTTTTCGGTCACACATTAGCCTGATCAGATTGTGAATCTGATCCATGACAGTAATCCGAATCAGATCTTCATTCACCTGCTGCCGGCAATATTCCATCTTTCCTTCTGTCTCAGCACAATAGTAGAATCCCTTTCTGATACCATGTGCTTGACCATGATTCGTGTACCGTTTATAAACCATTGTATTTCCACATTCCATACATTTGATTTTTGATGGAAAACTGTCTTGCAGATCAAGTCCATAATCTCTTCCTTTTCCCGCCCTTTCTTTACATCGCTGACTGTTTTCATTCCATCTTAACTGCACTTCATCAAAATCTGGTTCTGCAATAATCGCTTCATGTGTATGTTCATGGATGATCCATTCCTCCGGATCCGTATGATGTTCCGGTATGTTCTTATACTTTGCCCTTTTTCTTTTCCCGTGAACCGTTATTCCAACATATGCTTCATTTGTCAGAATCATTGCGATTCTATTTCCTGTCCAATGATCTGTCTCAGGAATTTTTGTTTCTGCCTCATGCGCTGCTTTATAACTATTCGGTGTCGTAATCCCTAACATTTCCAACCTTTTTGCAATATCACCCGTTTTTACACCCATGAGATACCAGCGAAAAATCATGCGAACTACAGGCGCAGTTTCCGGATTTATTACCAGTTGATTGTTTTCCTTGTCCACGCTATATCCATAAATGCTTCTGCCTATTTTTACATTTCCCTGTCTGCTCTGCATTTCAAAAGCCAACACTCTCTTTTTTGAGGCATCCTTCGCATACATCTCATTTATCATATTTTTTATTGGGACAATCATACTGTTCCGGTCTTCCTCACGGTTGCTGTCAAAATCATCGTTGATCGCAATTAACCGGACATTCAAACACGGAAAAATGGTTTCAATATAATATCCTGTTTCGATCGCATTTCTACCAAATCTCGATAAATCTTTCACCACAATGCATTGAATTTTTCCTGTACGCACATCATCCATAAGTCGCATAAAACCAGGACGGTCGAAATCGGTTCCTGTATAACCATTATCTACATAGGTATCGACTAATTGGTATTCTTCATGGGAAGCGATGTACTGATGTACCAGCTCCATCTGGTTCTGAATACTTTCATCCCCTTCTTTTTCCACAGAAAGACGAATATACGCTGCCGTTGCCAACTGCGGTACAATAAATACCGAATCTTTTGCACTGGCTTCTTTCTGTACGGTATTGCCAATCAATGTTCTTCTACTTTTTCGTGCCATAAGATTCCTCCTCCAGCCATTGCTTTGGAAATCTTTCTTTCCATTTCCAATGCTTAACACGGATTTCTACTGTTTTAAACTGAACAGTCTCTATACGCTCTATCCATTTTTTTACATGCTCCCGCTTCAATTCTTCTGGAATATCTATTTCACAGAACAACTTAAGCCATGAATTTTCCGGACTGAAACATTTCTCTACTTCTGCCATCTGCTCCATATACTGCTGAAGCAACTGGTCTTTCAATTCAAATTCACTGAGATTTTTATCTTTGCCTTTTTCGTATGCCTCTTCTGAAATATTTCCATCTCTGAACTTCTGGAATAGGAAAAGATTCTCTTCCTCCAGTTCCGTCATTCTTCGAAATACAATCTGCGCCATTACTCTGACACTCTGCAACTGTTTTTCCTTTTCTCTCTGCCATTCAGAAGTTCCCATCCGCATCATAATTTTCCCCGCAAGCTCGTTTTCATGTATAAGCAATTGATACACAGCATCATACACTTCATCATATGGCATATTTCCTTTTTCATATTTTATGGTTTCCTTGCTTGCATAACTGCGTCGAAACACACGTATCTTTAATCGCTCATGTCTGTACAATTTCAAAGGGATGCCGGTCTCTTTGTCAAAAATCAATTTTGAGAATGGATTCATCGGAGTTTTTCCAAGATTGCTTTTATCACCTTTCGCTTCATTCCGCTGATTTACTTTATCAAAAACTGCTTTATCAATAATTTCCGGACAATGAAACAACTGCTTTTCTCCGTTAATGGTTCTTGTCCATTCTCCAATATACTGTCGATTATAAATAATCCGTTTTATCTGGTCTTTTTTCCATGGCGCATCTGGATCTATTACGTTTCTTCCCCACAGCATATCTACATATTTTCCGGAAGACATAATTCCTGCATCTGTCATAATCTCTGCTGTTTCTTTAAAAGAATGACCTTCACTGACCAACTGGAATATTTTTTTCACATGAGACGCTGCTGTCGGATCAATCTCAAGTTCCATAGCATCCTCTTTATATTGATATCCATATTTCGGGAACTTTTTTGTCTCCACATATTTTCTCATGTCTTCATTGACTGTATAGCTTCGGTATTCTTTTACCTTTTCTTCCAGGTACCTGAATGCTTCTTCTTTACTCACTTCACAGGAGCAAAAATTATCTTCTGCAACAGCAAAGCCTATGCCAGCCGGTAGAAAAACATTTCGAAATATCTCAGCTGCCACATTGGTATTTCTTCCACATCGGAACATGGAATCCACCACCAGACAATCAAATTGTCTTCCAATTGCATCCTGCCGCATCTCCAAAAATGCACCATCTTCAAACTCATCCTTTTTACGGTCAGAATATTTCTTCACCAATGACCAGCCTTTTTGCTTGATAAATTCCTGTATTCTCTTATTTTGCTGATTAATGATATCACTTGGAATCTCTTTTTCTCTCAGGCATGACACCGTCCGTGTGTAGCTTACACATCTCATACAGCATCCACCTCCCCTTGCATGGCATCTTTGCTTGCAAAAGCGTAACTGATCAATTCTGCCATCTCATCTGCATGGTTAAAGTGAATTTCAATCCTGTCAGAACTGTATATCACAATCCGTTCAATCAACATAACGGTCACTTTTCTGTCCAATGATTCTATATTTCTGCAGTTTTTGAACTCTTCTACCCATTTCTGCGTACGCATCTCATTCGATAACAGTCTTCTCTTTTTTGTCTCCAATTCCCGAATGGATTCTTCTGCTCTTTCCATTTTTCTGGTAAATGTCTGCTTGATATCCCGATACTCTTCTCTTGTAATAATTCCATCTACCATATCCTGATACAAGTTATTTCTAAGGTCTTTGTATTTTTGTACTTCTGCATTTAAAGTCCTGATCTGTGAATCCAACAACTTTACACCAAACTGTTGTTGCGGAATATTTTCGATCTGCGCCATAATTGCATCTGCCTGTACAAGCAAAGCAATCTGTTTCTGAATTGCTTCTAACACTACTTTCTGTAATTTTACGTCACTGATATTGTGGGAAGTGCACCCTTCTTTATTTTTATAAGTAGAACAATGGTAATAGCAGTATTGTTTTCCCTTCTTTTTCACAACACGGCGCACCATGTTCTGTCCACAGTCCCCACATCGGAGCAAACCGGAGAAAATATAAATCATTTCTTCTTCCGGAGATGTTCTGGTATCCAGTTTCATAAGATTTTGGACACATTCAAATATTTCTCTGCTGACAATCGGTTCATGCGTTCCTTCTACTTTTACCCAATCTTCCGGGCGGACATCCATACAGGCTTTTACCTTATAATTGATCTTTCGTGTTTTCCCCTGTACCATGGTTCCCACATACAGTTCATTCTTTAAAATGCGTAAAACAGAAGTGGCACACCATTTCGCATCTTTATAAGAACGGAATCCGCAGGTATAATTGAAACCGCATGATCTCTTATATTCCATCGGAGTGAGTACACCCATTTCATTAAGCTTCATGGCTATCCGGTCTGCACTGTATCCGTCCATTTTCATATTGAAGATAAAACGGACAATCTCCGCTGCATACTCATCTATCACAAGATGATTTTTGTCAACCGGATCTTTTGCATAACCATAGCTGGCATAGCTTCCTGTAAACTCACCTTTTTTTCTTTTGATTTCTAACTGACTTCGGATTTTCATAGAGATGTCCCGGCAATAAGCATCATTGATCAGATTCTTAAATGGGACAATGATCTGGTCTGCATCGTTCTTTGTGTCAGCACTGTCGTAATGGTCATTCACTGCTATGAACCTTACACCCAGAACAGGAAAAATCTTTTCGAGATACCTTCCAGTCTCGATATAGTTTCTTCCCAAGCGGGATAAGTCCTTAACGATGATACAGTTTATTTTATGGTTTCGCACATCCTCCATCATTCTCTGGAATGCGGGACGCTCAAAATTTGCACCACTGTAACCATCGTCAACATATTCTTCTATCAGTGAAAGCTCACTGTGCTTGCTTACAAAGTCCTGAAGCAGACTTCTTTGATTGCGGATACTATCACTTTCTGCTTTATCTCCATCATCACTAGAGAGCCTGAGATAGATCGCCGCTAAAAATGAATTATGACTTTTCAAATACATAAAGCCATCAACCTCCTTATCTACTCGCCTTGCGGCTGTAAACCCAGAAATCCATGGCTCTTGAATGCTTCTTATTTTTTAACCCACATCCATATTAACATAACTTCTGGTCCTTTGCTACACCTTTTGAAAGATTCCTATAACTTCTTTTCATGGGAAATGCATCGGCTCAGACACTGTTCTAAGGTATCCTTTCCCGCAAAACTGAGCTTTACGATCATTCCTTTTGATATGTAGCAATACGGATTTTTTATCTGTTGGATATAGTCATCCATTCTTTCTTCTTTTGGCAGATCCATCCGCACATGAACGTCGTTTATATCAACCAGTTCTTTTTTATCTACTGTCCGAATATCCACTCCAGATAATCTTTTCAATTCTTCTGTTGTAGGTCTTACTGCTTCACTTTCCATAATGACTGCCCCTTTCTGTATAGTCCTCTACCTATACAGACCGCAGTGCCTATAATGTTGTTCAAATTTTAATTTTTCTCATTTTCTTTTTTAGGCAGACAACTTTTTAGCCGGTCACGGCTGTATTTATAGGGAGATTCTATCTAAGAGCAAGTATCGCCCTGAGTAACTCAAAACCCAGTTCCTGGATTTTGGTTACCCGGCAAACTTGATGGGGATTCCGCTTCCCCATTCCCTCGGTTGCTACACAAAAAGATTGTGCGTTCTGGCTTACCACATAATATGTGGACGCATGATAAAAAATCAAAGAAAGGAAAAATTATGGCAAGACCCAAAAAAGAAATTCAGAAGAAAAAGAAAAATTGTATCATGCTCCGGCTGTCTGATACGGAGTATGAAATTGTGACAAATTATGCAAAAGAAGCTGGCTATCCTCCTGCTGTTTATGCACGGAAACAGATATTGGAAGGTCAGGTCAAAATCGAATGTCCAATCATTGTTGATATTGAAGAACTACGGAAACTGACCGCTGAATTTGGAAAGATAGGAAGTAATCTGAACCAGATAGCTAAATATTTCAACATGGGCGGTATCCGTTCACAGGCAATGCAGGATGAAATCCACGAATGTATCTCTCAGCTTTTTTCAATGCGTGAGGAAGTTCTAAGATTGGCAGGTGATTATCATAGCAATATTGAAACACATCGTAAGTAAAAATGCAGATTATTCTGCCACCATGAAATATCTGCTGTTTGAACATAACGAGAAAAATATGAAACCGGTTCTGGATGAGAAAGGCCGTATGATTCTTCGGAAAGAATTTCTTGTCGATGGTGTGAACTGCGAACCATATGCCTTTGATAAAGAATGTGAAATCGTAAATGATAAATTTCATAAGAATCAGAATTTCAATGAGATAAAATCACACCACTATATTATAAGTTTTGATCCCAAGGACACAGAAGATGCAGGTCTGACCGGAGAAAAAGCTCAGGCTCTTGCATTGGAATATGTCAGGCGCAACTTTCCCGGACACCAGGCTTTTGTCTGCACCCATCTGGATGGGCATAATGGAAGCGGTAATATTCATACTCATATCGTTATTAACAGTGTACGAAAATTCGATGTTCCACAGCAAGACTTCATGGAACGAAGCTGCGACAGCCGTGCCGGGTATAAACACCATGTTACCAAAGACTACTTTAATTACCTTCTGCGGGATCTGATGGATATGTGCATCCGTGAAAACCTGCATCAAGTAGATTTGCTCCAGCCTGCCGAAAAGAAAATTACTGACTTGGAATACAAAGCCAGAAGAAGCGGTCAGGATCGGCTTGACCAATTGAATGAACAGATACTTAAAGACGGACTAAAACCTCGCACAACTGTTTTTCAGACCCAAAAAGATTATATACGTGCTGCTATTGAAGATATTTCCAGTACCGCCAGAAATTTATCAGACTTCCAGAATGGTTTACTGGAAAAATATCATATTACACTGATTGATAAGCGTGGACGATTCAGTTATCTTCACCCGAACCGGAATAAGAACATTTCAGAAAGAGCATTAGGCACACTCTATGGAAAAGAACATCTGCTCACACTGTTTGAAACGAACCTGGAGCATAAAAGAAGTCAGACACAAGTATCACCCGATATCACACCGAAAGCGAATTCAGGAAATAAACATTCACGCTCTTATGATTCCACTACAGTGCAGACAACACTGGCAGATAACGCTGCGTCAGATATTCTGTTTATAAAATCTGACCTTCGCCTCGTAATAAACCTCCAGACCTGTGTGAAAGCTCAGCAAAATAAAGCCTATGTCAGAAAAGTCAAAATATCAAACCTGCAGGAAATGGCAAAGACCATCGCTTATGTACAGGAACATGGCTATGATACCCAGGAAAATCTTATGACTGCTTATGCTGATATTTCTGCCAAGTATAACGATGCCAGGAAAACGCTTCGCAACACGGAAGACCATTTAAGATCTGTAAATGAAGCAATTCACTTTATCGGCCAGTATCATGCAAATAAAGGCTCCTATGCTGAAATGCAAAAATCCAGGGACAAGAAAAAATATCAACTGGAACATTCTGCCGAACTGCAACTATATGATTCTGCTGTCCAATATCTGAACAGCAGGTATCCGGACCGAAAGATTCCATCTATCAAATCACTCAAAGAAGAAAAGAAAAAATTACTCACACAGAAACTTGCACAGACAGATACCTACAATTACTTCAAAGAATACCGTCAAGAGCTCCGCACTGTAACCCGTAATGTAGATGCCATTCTTGGCTCCGCAGTGACCAGAGAAGCTGCAAAAGAAAAAACACCGGGTATCTCCTAAGCATATCCAGTGCTTTCCTCAAGTCCCCGTCCTCCGCAGATGGGGGCTTTTCATTCTTCCTCTTTAAATGTTTCATCTATATATTTCAATAATTCTTCGGACTCTTCTTTTGTTAAATTGTAAGTTTTTTCTCCAAACAAATCACAGCTATTCGCCCCACTACAGAGCAACTGCATCAATTGCAGAACCATCCCCACAAAAAACAGCGTGCAACAAGATACCGCAACTCCTTTTCCAGTCATAAAATTATCCATCAAGATTTCCGTTCCCATGACCATAATTCCTGCAATACCATATGCTACAAGCGCTAATATCGAAAATAATTTGTATCTCCTGATTTTTTTTAACATAAACTCCCCCAATTCATTTTACAGATCAATCTGTTCCTCGTCCACGTATAAGCGGTAATGCTCTACATCATCCCTGATATTATAATCAGAATTCCATTCATCCGGCTGAAATCGTATGTTCAATACAGAATCCGTTTTTCCGATATCCTCTTTTTGCAAATACACATCAATGTCCAGACTACCCGGATAGCCCCTCAGATCTGTAGAGAAAATCATACTCTTAAAAGAATTGTTCCGGCACATCTCTATGACTTCTTTTGAAAAGCTTTCTCTGTCTGTTATCTCTTTGCTGTTTGCAACAACCATAAGGTGATAGTCATTATTGGAAACAAAGCTGGAAACCAGATCTGGAACATTAGAATAAGTCTCTAAACTATTACGATAAAAAATCACTCCCTCCACAATGATCAACACGATGCATATCCCCAACAAAATTTCAACTACAACATCTTTTTCTTTTCTAACCTTCATCCATCTTCCTTTCCACGATTGAGTTCCGATTTTGGAACCTTTGTTACTCTCTATCATAACTCTATAATAAAAGAAAAACAACGAAAAGGTGCGGATAATTTGATAAAATACGATAAACTCTGGGAAACCATGAAGCGCAAGGGCATTACGAAATATACGCTTCACAAAGAATACAATATCAGCAAGGCACAGTTGTCCAGACTTCAGCATAATGAAGGTGTCAGCATGAATACCATCAATACATTATGCAACATTCTCGACTGTGATATTGAAGATATCGCAACTCATTACAAAGACTAACGCAAGCAGATTCCTCTAAAGGATATGATCTTCTGCCTGCGTTTTTTATTTCACCGGGAACTTTCTCCCAAAAGTGGGAAAAAGTCTTTTTATAATAATCTCGATTTAATAAGTCAAAAAAATGGGAAAGGAGCTACCTATACTCCCTTCCCACTTTCATTTTATATTTTGTGTTCTGCCTGTGCAATTTCCATTTGAATTTGTATATAATCGTCTATCTCTTTTGGAGAAGCCGATCTCACTTGCAGCTTGCCGCAGTCTGGACAACGTTTCTCGTATTTAGCTGCTGAAAATGTGTATTTACAAGCATCACAAGTAAAAATTTTTTCTGTTACACTTTCCAATTTTACGAACCTCCATCCTGCTATAGTACATCTGATGAACGCTAACGCTTGTTACTCCATTTTCAAGTACGGTCTTAAATGTTTTATCAGTACATGTACTTTTGTCCCTGGTGCCGAACTTGCCGGAGGTTTTCCTTCATTCATTGCATCCAGCCGTTCAGCATTTGCTATTGCAAAATCCATGAAAGGCCACAAAATCTGGAACATGTCTGTCCTTCCCTTTGAATATTCTCCCTGTCCAATGTTCTTTAACCATTCAGATAATTTTGGCCAGTAATCGCTTCTATGAATATCTGACTGGAAGAAACTAAAATGTAATAAAAACCAAAGTTCTATGCACTGATTCGACCAAATGGCATGATATTGTGTTTCCTCTGTAGAGAAATTAATGCATGATTCATTTGTTTTATTAATACGATTTGCCGGAAAATCATCTGTATCATATACAATCCAGACATGCTTATATCCATTCGGATTGCTTCTGACCAGATTCATTGCCTTATCCAAAAGACTAAGCGTATTATCTCCTGCACCATGAACATCAAGCTGAATCTTATCGCGATACTGACTGTTTATGATATCCCTGATTGCTTCGAAATACTGTGGTTCTGTTTCAGTTCCTTCTGTTACTATCAAATGGTACTCTGGACGTATCAAGATATTTTTATCCCGCCGTGGTTTCATCCAACTTTTACCCAGATCACTTTTTTTCGGAGGTTTTAAACTCATTGCCATTCGCCTCCTGCCAGCATATTCGTAAGATATGGATCTGCTCCATAACGGCCTTCCAGATATTGCTTATCATAAGCTGCAGTGCTATTTACTCGTTCGTTGTTTTCTCTTCTGATCTCATACAGAGAATATATCTCACTTTCATGCTTTTCATTTTCTGCTGCAAACCAAATTTCATCTCGTCTGAAAACCGTATTTTTCATTGTCGTCATATCATGTGATGTAAATAATAGCTGTGCTCCCTTTTTATTTACATTTCTATTCTTAAACAGAGAAATTACATAGCGAAGCAGTTTCGGATGAAGTTTTGCATCCAATTCATCAATAATCACCAGGCGCCCTTCTTGCAGTGCAAGTAAAATCACAGGCAACGCCGCAATCATTTTCTTTGTTCCATCTGATTCATCCCTAAAGCTCAATTCATAAATCTTTCCCTCTATCTTACGTTGTGTATAAAGTTCATGATTTTCTTCATCATACCGATAACCAGTCACATCAATGTCAACATCATTAAGCGCACGGACAATTCTCTTTCGGTATGCTTCATCATCGGAAAGCATGATTTGCCTGTCTGCAATCGGATTTGCATAGTTTCTGACAATACATGACTCGAACCACTTCTGCACTTCTACAATGACCGGTATATCATAGTTAATTGCCAAAAAAGATAAATATGGCATTTTAGGATTTACAGAACGGTTAATGCTCGCCTTATTGATGCTCGCTCCCAATGTGATTTCTGAACCTTCACGGTCAAAAACCATACCTGTTCTTTTTCCTCCAATTGCCTTCCAATACAGGGCTTCTTCAACGACTTCATCACCGCATATCGACAAATTGTACCGGTATTCATTTTTCCCCTGTCTAAAATACACCTCAAACTCTGTCGGCATTTCTTTCGATATTTCATCAAAATAAAATGGTGCTGCACTTACCTTCTGCTGAATAATAACCTTTTCTCTTGCCTTCTCCAATTCGTAAATTGGATTAACCACAGTGGAAATCAAACAGGACAGTGCTAATAAGAGGTTTGTTTTTCCTCCACCGTTTGGACCATATATAACACCCACAGGAAGAAGTGCATCTGCTTTTTCGCTCATTAACAACGATTCTGAAAATTCTGGAATAGATGTTGCTTGAAAATCAAATGTTGTTATTTCTTTATATGATTTAAAATTTTTAAAAGAAAACTGACACAGCATTCTGGTATTCCTCCTTCTGAACTATTTCATTTACCTTTATTATATAATTATTATATCCGTTTTTCAAGTTTTATACGCCTATTTCATAAACTTTATTTTTGAAAACAATGTATAAAAATCTATTTTCTATTTTTATCTGTTATTAACTGTTTCATTTTGTACATTCACTAACACAACAGAGCATAAATTTAACTGTATTTTCTACTCTTCATATCACGCAAAAAAAGCCAGGCTCCCTAACTTTTGAATTAAGGAACCTGACTTTTCACTACTTACGGTTACGCTCCATCTCCACTTCCTGCGATTTCTTTCCATATCGTTTTTCCAGTTCATCCTGCTTCTGATGTAAGAGCTTCAATACAGATTTTCTTTTTTTCGGATCAGTGACTTTCGGCTTTTTCTTTTGATTATTAATACGCCCATCAATCATATTATAATTTTGTTCTTCGTCCATCTCAGCACTTCTGAGATATTCCCCATTTTCAAAATATTTTTGATAAGTCTCCATCTGTGGTTTCTCCTGCAGATGCTGTTGCAGCTCTTTCGGTGGATGTAGGTATTCTCTGATCTGCAATATAACTTTTTCATCAAATCCCTCCGAACAGTCATCGGTTACAAACTTACCATCAGCATCAATGACCACCGGAGCTGCATTTCTTCCATACTGCTCGTTTTCCATCATAAAAAACTGTTTTCCGTCAATGATAATTTCATCTGTTGCTGCCCAGCTCCCTTGATAACCTTCAATCGGATAATCCCTTGTCTCCATAGTGATCAGCGTACTGGATGAATTACTGCGAAAAAATCCGGCAATTGTAATAAATCCATCTTTGTCAATGTAATATGCAGAAGTCACCCCATCTTTATTATGTGCGATCACATCACTGACACTGATCCGATGACCGGCAAAGCGCTTAGGTGGACTCTTTAAAAACTTTTCATAAATACTTTTTAGTGTATCTTCCGGCATTGCCATGCCAATATACACCTGTTGATAGTTTTCACTCTGTATCTGAATACCCTGTGCATGTACCACACTGTACGGACGGAACCGTAATTTCCGATTCTCCGGAATATCCTTTAACTGATAAACGGCATATTGATTTAGATTCATTCTGTTTCTTCCTCCACATCCTGCCGATACGGCTCTAAATCCAGCTTTTCAAAAGCCTCATCTGATAAACACTTCATCTTCTCCATCGTAGTCATGACCAACGGATATATCTCTGTATCATCTTCTACAAAAGGTACTACTTCCGCAATCTTTTCCATGGTATCCTGACGGTTCTCTCCTTCAAACATTGCCATCACAAGATATTCATTTTCTTCAAATTCTATTTTTCTCATAATTCCTGTTCCCCTTTCTTCTTGCTATGTGATTTTTCAGCCGTTTTTTCCTGCTCTTGTGCCTTTATTTTCGCCTGTCTTTCCCGAAGTGCTTTTAAAACAGATTCCTTTTTACTTCCTGTTTTCTCTTCAATTTCGTTTTCCTTTTCCGGCTTAGATTGTTCTGTCATTTCTGACTCCACAGCCTCCGATATGGTACTTATCTCTGCTTCTTTTTCTTTCTTTGCACTCAAATATGCCTTTACATCCGCAACTGCTTTTTGAACCAGAGGATTTTCCTTGTAATACGGTACCAGATCAAGCATATCTTCACGGATCTCATCTACAGCCATCAGTTCATATTCCATATCATCATAGATACTTCCATCATGCAGAGTAAAGCCAATGCCCTTGATTCCATGCATCCGATCTTCCGGTATTGTCTCATAAATCTTTAGTGCTTCCTCCAGAGAAAGATTATCATGGTATTCACCCATTATCGGAAATTCCATACATTCTGCAACATAAAAGGTAATCGTTGCTTCTTTTTCTTCTGAAACTGTGACTTCCGGTTCAGTTTTCTCCACTTCATTTTTTGGAATTTCATCTACCCGCTTTAACAGATCCGCTGCACCTTTTACCATATCATCTGTATCATTTTCTCTATTCTCTGCAATCTCCATAAGCCAGTTCCGTATAAATTCTGTTTCTCCGGAAAGAAGATTGCTGTATATCATTTGAACATTTGCTTCTTTTCCTTCCACAGCATCCCGATATCCATAGGTATCATAATCTTCTGAGAACTGATCAATATCCTCTGCCAGCTTTTCCAATTCTCTTTTATCCAGATACGCTTCTGCCTTTTCCATATATTCTTCCAATGTACCTGTCTGTTCTAATGAAATTGGATTGATATCTACTTTTAATCCAGCTACGCTAAGCCCATATTCGTTCAGTGAGTTAAAAAATACATCTTCCCTGATATTTCCGGTATAAGACAGTACCACATCTACATCTGACGTATCCGTATACAGTCCCTCTCTTGTTCTGCTCCCGAAAACTCTTGCGCCTAATAATTTCACTTCATTTTCCAGGCCCTGTTCTTCTATCTCACTCTGAGCCAGGGATAAAACCGTAACTTCTATATCATTTCTGCTCTGCCCGTTGAGTGCTGCTTCCTTGATATCGACCTCTGATGTAGGTGTCAGTTCTTCCTCTGTCAGTCTTTTCTTTGCTGCCTGTAATGCGTTCTTTTTCAGTTCTTCCGGGTTCATAGGCACACACTCCAGTGTTCCTAATTCCTCATCTCTGAAAAACCATCCAACAGCCTTCTCCATTGGAACATCTGAAGCTTCATAAAAGCTGCCACTGATTTCTTTCCAGTCACTGTCATACACAATCGTATTAAAACCTTTTTCCACTCTTTGGATATATGCATAACCATAGCCGGATTGAAAAGCAATCTCCGATACGTCCTTATCCATCTGCTCTTTCAGTAATTCATAGGATTTCTGTGGAAAATACTCCGCCCTTTCCACTATTTCAAGAAATTCTTCACTATCCACTTCTTCGCAATCTTCTGTAGTTACATTTAATTCGTTTTCCAGGATATCCCGTAAAGCATCCTTAAAACGCATTTCCGGATCATCAAGGACACCGCCATCTTCCTCTTTATATTCACTGTCATAAATTGTATAATCATAGCCTTCTGAACCAGTCTGGAAATACAGATATTTTTCTTCTTTTGCAATCCAATAGGTCACTTCTCGGTCTTCCTCTTCCATGTTCCATTCAATTCCCCTGTCATGTAAAAATTCCTGTATAGCTTCCATTGCACCATGGTCAAAGCCATTCTCCAAATCCTGCGCTACCAGTTCACCATCTGAATTTAATACCACGGCAGCCACAGAATTTCCATACTCATTGTGACGCATCAGATAAAAGATCTCACCTTCGATTTCCATCTTATCGACGGTATGCCATTGTCCCTCATGCTGTTCAATTTCTACAGCCGTTGTATCCAGCGTAACCATAGAATCTTCTCTCTTCTGAATCATCTGAGCCTCATGAAGTCTCTGCTGCACAAACTCCGGCACTTCTGAGAATCCAAAGCTGTCTACATAATAGGCCTTTGTCTGCCCGTCTTTCTGCATTACAACAACATCACTGACAGAAAGAGAATGCCCTGTATAGCCTTCCGGATGATTTAGATTAAAACGTTCATAAATACTGTCCAGCATATCATTCTCCGTTAAATAGCCACCAAAGGTATACGCATAATCCGCTGCATCCACTGCCATATCGTGCGAAGTCACAAAATCCAGATTCATGAATTTATATTCTCTGCCCTTGGTACTCTCTACAATCTGATAAATTGCATATCTGTTTTCTGCTCCATTCAGATATACGGCTTCATTATTCCTTCCCATAGTACTCTGTACTAATTCCAAATCAGAAGTTCTATTTCGTCCTGCCATGATTTTTTGATATTCAGCAAGCGTTTGTGTACCACCAGAAAAATCCAGACCATCTCCAAGCCGTAAAGAATCTGTATTCTCCATAGTAACAGGAACCGTTGTAAGAACCGTTCCCGCATGATTGACACCAACTGATTCTTTCACATAAAGTGGATATCCTGGATCATAAGAAGCTCCCTGTAATTCATAACGGTAAATTCCTTCTGGAATGTCATTACTGTTTACTCTTCCATTGGAAAATAGTGCAGGTACATCGAAAAAATTCACCTCTTGATACTCCTCTGTATTTTGCAGACCGACATCGTTTCTTTCTGTTTCCTGCAAACGGTATCTTTCCCATGTATCTGTTTCAATTCCATAAAATACATCTAATGTATCAAAATCCTCTTCTGCATCCACCGTTTCCTCTGTGTCATCTGGGTAAAGATGAAAAACTTCACAACCATCCTGAAATAATTCCAAAGCCCTGTTTTTTGTCAGCGGAAGCATCACCTTACTGGAATAGCCAAACTCATGCATTTCAGAAAGACCTACCATGCCGTCCGGAAGTGCATCAATTTCTTTCTGTGCCTCGTCCATAGCTGCATTTACAGTATGAAAGTCCCCTGCTTCTATACCATCGTGTATTTTCCCGATCAACGCTCTGGTCTTATCCATGTCATCCAGTTTAAATGCATAATTGATGATCCGATTTCTCTCTTCATTGCCAAATGGTCTGGATGCACCGTATTCTGCCCTATGTATCAGTAATTCTGCCTGTTGCATTGCAGATAACTCCGAAGCCAGAGTAAGTCCTGTATCATAATCGTATTCCATATCATAAAAATCCACAGAATACTCTACTTTGTATCCATTGGAATCATACCATGGTACTAAATCTGCACCTCTTTCTTCTAAGAACGCTTCTACATCTATTCTTTCTGCTTCTGGAATCTCGAGATACTCCTTTAACGCATCTTCCAACTGTTCTCGATCCCAGTTTGTAACAACATCATAGCTGTATTCACTTCCCATAGAGCCTGTGATTTTCAGAATAACATCCTTTTCTTCCAGATGTGTTTTTTCCTGAATATGTTCCTTCTGTAAAATCTGCAGCTGCTCCGTCATTTCTTCGATAAAAGAACCTGCCGTTTTTCTGATCACATCCATAGATGTCCGCAATTCCCTCATCTCTTTTCCGCTGCTCCATCCGGCAATGTACGGGAATGAATAATCAGAAGAATCCAATCCAAAGTGCTGACACACTGTATATGCCACACTTTCTGCTTCCACTTCTTTTGTCAGCCTGTCTTTTTCTATCCCCTGTTCCTGCATGATCTCCCGGTCATGTAACATGGCATGTGTGACTTCATGGATAGCTGTTTTCATTGTCTGGCTTTCACTCATTCCAGCTTTAATCACAATCTCTTTCTCATCGTTATGATAATATCCATGAGATTCACCCTCTATCTCTGCCATACGGATAGGCACTGGTGATACATTCCGGATTGCTTCCATAAAAATTTCAAAATCTGCCACATTGCCGGTAAGATCTTCACCTCCAAGATCCGGTAAAGGCTCACCATCTGTCTGCGATACATCAAATACAGTGCTCACCTTAAATCTTGGAATGATATGTTCCACAATCTCCGTTTCCGGCTGTCCATCTTCTTTTAGGACCGGCTCATTAGTAACTGGATCTATTTTTTCGACCTCTTCTTTTTCTTTAATTGGTGCCGGAGATATAATCTGGATTCCTTTTTCTCCCCGCATCACATGACGATTGAATTTTTTCTGCCATGCCTGATACCCTGCAACCAGTGTTGCATCCGGTCTCTGCATCGCAATCAGCAGCGTATTATTAAAACTGTATCTGTGGAATTTTCCCATCGTCTGTAAATATTCTGTGTAACGCTCTGACGTAAACAAATCCTGTACGCCCTGTTCCAGCCGGTCTGTGATTTCTTTCAGCTGTTCTTCACGTTTATTTTCTGCCATTTTTGCATCCTCCTTTTCACGCAAAATATCCCGTCACAAATACAGCCTGCGACGGGATAAATGTTGTTTTCGTTATGATAATTCTTGATCTTTCGATTTCATTTTCGGTTTCTTACGGTCTCTTTGTGCAATTTCTGCCTGTTTTTCCCGTAGTTTTAGGATTGCTGAAGGTTTTCTATCCTCTTCCATATTTCTGGACGCATCCGATACTCTTCCTGCCATATTTGAATAACTTCTTGGTACATCTGCTACTACTGCCTCTTCGTCCATTCCTAACGTCTCAGAAGAACCCTTTTCATCCATATTCAGCAATGCATTCAACTCTGATAAACGTTCCTGCTTAGCTGCCAACTCTTCCTCCTGTGCAAATGGGCGAGTGACTTCTGCTTTCGCACTAACCAGCTGTTCCTGAAGCGTGTCCAGTTTTAATTGTGCTTCCGCCAGTTTCTTGGCAATGCTTCCTAATACGTTCTGAATTCGGAGAATATTACCAGTAGCATCTTTTCCCATTTCAATCATGTAACTGCTCTGTCCTTTGATGGTCAGTCTGAACTGCTGATTAAAAGTGTCATAACTGGAAATCATTGAAAATCCTTGATACTCTCCGACAATCCCCTCTGTATTAACTGCTTTCATTCCTGCACAGGCTGCAATAAGCGCAGTTCCTGCTTCTTTCCTTTCCGTAAATTCCTTGCCACTGATTACCATGGAAAATTCTTCTTTATCTTTTTCCAAAATCGGTTTTGCGGCTGCCAAATCTGCTGTCAGACCGGCAATCCTCTCTTTCGTTGAAACAATCTGCATTGGATATGTCTTGGCAATATCTGTCTCCAAACGATAAATCTGACTGGTATGGTTCGCCTTCATCAGTTTCAGCTTGCTTACCTGGATATCCAGATCCATCTTTTCTTTAATATAGGGATTACCAGTTGCCAGTGCTTTAATCTCTGCATAGGAAAGTGCCGCATCATCCACATCTTCACAGGCACGAACCGGAGACTTGCTGGTCATGATCTGACTGATGAATTTCTGCTTATTCTCCAAAATCTGCCACATATATGAATCGAAGGTATTTTCGGTCACATAACGGAAAATCTTGACTTTCTCATTCTGGTTTCCCTGTCTTAAGATACGTCCTTCCTGTTGTTCCAGATCAGACGGCTTCCATGGGCAATCCAGATGATGCAGTGCGATAAGCCTGTCCTGAATATTGGTTCCGGCACCTAATTTTGCTGTAGAACCAAGTAAAATCCTTACCTCGCCGGCACGAACCTTTGCAAACAATTCTGCTTTTTTTGCTTCTGTAGCTGCTTCATGGATAAATTTAATTTCTTCCCTTGGAATCCCTTTCCCTACCAGTTTTTCACGCACATCATCATATACGTTGAAAGTACCATCATTTTTCGGTGTTGAAAGGTCGCAAAAAATCAACTGTGTCGATCTCTTCTCTGCTGTTTCCTGCCAGATTTCAAACGCATTTTTTACGCATCGGTTCACTTTGCTGTCGTCATCATCCGGCAGCATATCATTCAGAAGACGCTGGTCTAATGCACATTTTCTTCCATCATTCGTAATCTTCAGCATATTATCTACTGTTGCATCCACACGACTATTTCTGACATCTTCTGCCCTCTCTGCAAAACTGCCTACCATTTCCTGCTGAATCTCGCTTGGCTTTAAAACCTCGTTGATATATTCTGCTTCCGGTACCGGAAGTTTTAACATATCGGCAGTCTGTACATCTGCGGTTTCCTTAAACAATGAGATCAGTTCCGGGAGATTATAAAAACGGGCAAACCGTGTTTTTGCACGATAGCCCGTCCCTTCTGGTGATAATTCAATTGCTGTTACAGTCTCCCCGAAAGAAGCTGCCCATGCATCAAAGTGTCCCAGTCCCATCTTTTGAATTGTTCCATACTGCAGATATCGCATAATGGTATACAGCTCAGTCATACTGTTTGAAATGGGAGTTCCAGTTGCAAATGTCACACCTTTTCCTCCGGTAATTTCATCCAGATACTGACATTTCATAAACATATCACTACTCTTCTGCGCATCCGTCTGTGAAATACCCGCTACATTCCGCATCTTTGTGTATAAAAAAAGATTTTTGTAAAAATGTGACTCGTCCACAAAGAGCCGATCCACACCTAACTGTTCAAAAGTAACTACATCATCCTTTCGTACCTGATCGTTCAACTTTTCAAGCTTTGCCATCAGAGTTTTCCTTGTTTTTTCCATCTGTTTGACCGTAAAATGTGTACCATCTTCACCGGCAGCATCCTCAATCGCAAAGGTAATGTCCTCAATCTGACGGTTGATTGTCTGTATCTGCCGATCTCTTGACAACGAAATACGTTCAAACTGGCTGTGCCCTATGATAATGGCATCGTATTCTCCCGTTGCGATCCGGGAACAGAACTTTTTACGATTTGCCGGTTCAAAATCTTTCTTGGTTGCTACAAGCACATTTGCTCCCGGATAAAGGCGAAGAAAGTCATTGCCCCATTGTTCTGTCAGATGATTGGGCACTACATACAGACATTTCTGCGCAAGTCCCAGGCGTTTACTTTCCATACCGGCTGCGATCATCTCAAACGTCTTCCCTGCTCCTACACAATGTGCAAGTAAAGTATTATCTCCATATAAGATATGTGCAATGGCATTTTTCTGATGCGGTCTGAGTGTGATTTCCGGTGTCATTCCTACAAACTGAATATGCGTTCCATCATACTCCCTTGGCCTAATGCTATTGAACAATTCATTATACGTTCTGCATATATCCTCCCTTCGCTCCATGTCCTTGAAAATCCATTCCTTATACGCATCCTTAATCATTTCCTGTTTCTGCTGTGCAAGCATGGTCTCTTTTTTGTTCAGAACACGTTTTTCTTTTCCATCTTCTTCAACGGTATCATAAATTTTTGTGTCTTTCAGATTCAGTGCATCCTCTAACAGCTTGTATGCATTGACTCTTCCTGTTCCGTAGGTCGATGCGACCAGCGGATTCCCGTAATCCTGTGTCTTCCCGGAAATATTCCACTGACCATTGATTTCTACATAGGACACCTTGATCGTACTTTCAAGACGGTATCTCGGTGTATGGAAGATTTCACCCATGAACTGGTCGATGTACTCTGGTTTTATCCAGGTGGCACCAAGACGTACTTCTATTTCAGATGCATCCAGATCTTTTGGCTGTACCCGCTTTAGAGCTTCTACATTGATGGCATAATCCGGATCATTACCTGCGGATACCTCTGCCAGTGCAAGTTTTTCACGCACATTCCCAGAAAGATATTCATCTGCTGTTTCCCATATTCCATTTAAGGGATTTTGGAAAATAACTCCGGCTAGTTCTTCCACAACTTTATCTTCGGTACTATCCATGAGCTGTGCCATAAATGCAAGGTCTACCCTGGCCTTCTCACCAATACATACCGCTAATGCCTCACTGGCAGTATCAACAGATGTCACTGGCTCCGCTTTTTTAATTGTTCTTTTGGTAAAAATATCTGCTTTTCTTTTCAGTTCACCCTTATCATCCAGAATCTCTAATGATGATAACAGGCAATAACTACTATCCTGATTGAAGGCTCTTCGGTTGGCATTACTGCTGATCAATCCGTATTGTGCGGTAAAACTGTCATAAGCTTTGTCCAGTTCCCGCTGTGTCTTTTGGATTTCTTCCATACTTCCATCATTTAACTGAAGATCAATCAATTTCTGTGTAATATCACGGATTTCAATCATGCCAAGGACACGTTCCGCTGTTACTTTCGGAAGTTCCATCAGATTCATTCTGGAATTTTCCCGATAGTATACCCTTCCATCTACATTTGCATAGCTGAAATTTTTAATTGCCGGGTCTGCCGGAATAGATTGCGTCACTTCATCCAGTTCTGAATCTTCCAATTCACGCTCTTCAATATTTCCCTGAATATGGCTTACTGCTTCTTTCAACTGTGCAGCCAGATCCATGCCTGGAATTGGTTTTACTGTGACTTCCTGTTTTCCATACTGGGTACTTTCTGTTGTAAATTCCCCCAGCACCATTTCCGGATGCGCTGAAAAATAAGAATTGACGGTATATCCCTCTTCTGTATTTCCAAGTTCTACCCAATCCGGTTTTTCTAAAGCGATACGGTCACGTTTCTGGAAAAAGAGAATATCTGCAACTACACCGGTATTGGCATTTCTCATAAAAGCATTATTCGGAAGACGGATTGCACCAAGCAGGTCAGCTCTGTTTGCAAGGTATTCCCTGACCGCAGGATTCTGTTTATCCATGGTTCCACTGGATGTTACTACTGCAACCACACCGCCTGGACGTACAAGGTCAATAGATTTTGCGAGAAAATAATCATGAATCATAAAATTATGGCGGTCATATTTTCTATCTGTTACCTTATATGCTCCAAATGGCACATTTCCAATCACACAGTCAAAGAAACTTTCCGGGTAATCCATCGTTTCAAATCCCTGTATAGCAATCTCGTTTTTCTGATAGAGCTGTCTTGCAATTCTGCCTGAAATACTGTCAAGTTCCACTCCATACATCCTTGTATCTGCCATACTCTCTGGCAACAGTCCCATGAAGTTACCTACACCACAAGATGGTTCCAGGAGATTCCCCTGTTTTAAGCCCATATTTTCAAGTGCCTCATACATGGCACGGATAACTGTCGGAGATGTATAAAAAGCATTCAGTGTAGAAGAACGTGCTGCATCGTACTCTTCTGTCGTCAGTGTGTCGTAAAGCTCCTGATACTCGTTTGCCCAGTCTGCATTATTTTTATCAAATGCATGGGGAATACCGCCCCATCCGACATAACGAGATAAAATCTCCTGTTCATCTGGTGTTGCAAGCCGATCTTCCTCTTCCAGTTTTTTCAGAAGATGAATGGCTTCCATATTTGCCTTAAATTTTGCTTTCGGTCCTCCTGCACCAAGATCATCATCTGTAATATGATAATTGACTCTTTCATCCCGCTGGTCTCTTACAGAAACACTCTGTTCCTCTGCCTGCGGTGCTTCCGGGATTTCTTCTGTCTCTTCTTTAAAACTTTCTAATGGCAGTTTCCTCTTTTTTCTCTCTGCATTGATCTCCTCTGGTGTCATGACAGAAGATGCAACTTCATCCAACTCTACCCTGTACCAATGTTTTCCATTTGCATCCATGCGCTCCATGACGTCATAGATCAGCTGCATTTGTTCCGGACTAAATTCTGGATTCAGCAAACTTTCAATATCTAGTTCTTTCTGTGCTGCCAAACGGATAATTTCCATCTGTTCTTCTGAAAACTCTTCCAGCGAATGCCCCGTTGCATCCATCGCATCTCGGATATCTCTCCCGATGATACTGGACAACACATGGTCTTCATATACAAAGCCATCTTCCCAGAGTTCCTTTGCCTGTTCAAATCTTTCCATATCCTCTTCTGAAGGCTGTTCCACTTCTTCCACAGGTGAGATGGAATCTTTCTGTGTCGGATTTTCTAACGGTTGTTCCTCAGAATTAGAAAGAGCAGATGGATCCAGAAAATCAAACAGAGATAACTGCTTTGTTTCCTTTACATCTGCTTCTTTTACCTGTTGTGGGAAAATTGTATACGTTCCTTCGGCATATCCATGAAGTTCCATGAGAATCTGTGCTTTTTTCTCATAATCTTCTGACTCCAATGGTAGTTCTGCTAATGCCTGATCCATTTTCATCAGCAGCTCATCGGTTTTCTGTGCATCTTCAAAAATAACCGGCAGTTCTTTTCTTGCTTTTTCATAAAAGAAATCTGCTTCAAATGGTCGTTCAATATGTTGGGGCAGTCTGTCATAAAAACTGATTACTCTGGATGCCATCTTTTCCCTTTCATAAGAAGGCATTCTGGAATAATCCTTTGCCTGCAGGAAATTATCATGATCTATCAGATACTGTACCCTTTTTACTACTGCCGGCCATTTCATCAAAACTTCTGCATCGGATTTTCCATAATCTCCACGGGCTAGTTTTAATCCCTTGGCACTATAATCTGCATGAGAACGGTCTGCACCTGATAATGCATGGCTATGTCCTCCTGTGCCGTACTGCTCTCTGATAAATGCAGTCTTTTCACTATCCGAATGTTCCTGGATAAAGTAAGAATAAATTGCAAGTCGTCCATCTGAATAAGCGCCACCTTTCGAAAGGAAAGCATCTATTTCATCCTGAGTAATAAAAATTTCATGTTCATCCCACTGAAATCCTTCTCGTGCCTGATACGGAATGGCTTCTTTTGCAAATTTCTGGAACTGCGCCAGCACTTTATCCGGTCGGTAGGTATGGAACCGCATCACCGAACGATCTTCTGCATAGGCTTCAGCCAGCCCTTCCAGTCTTTCATTTAGTTCCTGAAGATATTCCGGCTGTGTAATCAGTTCTTCAATACGGTCTGTTTTCTCCGGATATACATAACCAAAATTCTCATCTGCACCGAAAACAATCTCAGCAACACCCTCTGCCATGTCTCCATGCATATAGGCAAGTGCCTGTGCATGTTCTTTCACAGCATTGCCCCTTGCTGCATCCAGAACACTCTGTGGTGCATATTCTCCCTGATCTAACAGCTGCTTTATTCTTCCATGGACATCCTCCCATGACAAAAAGGCTTTATCCAAAATCTGATCATGCACGGTATGTCCAAGTGCGATCTGCATTCCAAGTTCATTAAACCAGACTGAATACTCTGTCCCATTAATCCGAAATCCTTTTCCACCAGTCCCATATTCATTCTTCAAAAATTCTACATAGGCTTCTGGCTCCTGCTCAATCATATAATTGTAAATAATACGAAGCTGGCTTCCATTTCTATTACTGCCTGTACGAAGTACTTCATCTACTACATCAGATGGAATCGGTATTTCTCCTGCATAAAGTGCTGCAGCCCTTTCCTCTATGGAACGGATCTGTTTTTCTACAGAAGGTAATTCTGGCAAAGATAAAGCAGAGGCAATTTCTTCCTCTGCTTCACTTAAATCCTGCTCTTCTTCTATTAGCTGTATACCAATTCCTTCAGAACGATTTCCTCTGCCATCGACGTCAGACTGTTCAGGTGTGCCACCCAGGCCAGCTGATCTGTCTCCTTGTCCGGTGCCGGATACTTCTCCAACAGACCGTTCATCAGAGTCTCCATCCTCTCTTCCGCTGCTTTCTCGATTGCTTCCAGATGCTTGTTCAGTTTCCCGGTCAGCATCATGCTCTGATACCAGTTCTTCTTGTTCTCTTTCAGATATGTCTTTCTCAGCATCCCATACTTCCCGATTGTTGTCTGCTCCTCCTGAATGCCCAGGTTCGGAAACAGGTAATCTCCCTTGCGATGATATGTCATTTCCATCTTTATTTTCTCCCTTCTCGTTACTTTTACGAATTAACGTGCTAAAGTTATTATATTGCATCTCATTTGCTTTTTCAATACTTTTTTCAATATTTCTTACTGTGCGGCCAATATCTCGCAAAATCGGTTCTGCCAGTTCATGGACAGCATCCCCAAGAAATGATAAAGCAGAAAGTCTGTTGAAATCTGTAACTGAGATAAAATCTTCTTCCCCCAAAAATACCATCGGATCAAGGTCGCAGCGCTTTGCCATCATATAAAATGTGCTGTACTGAAGGAGGCTTCGAAATTCCATACGGATTGCATCTTCACCTAACTCCTCCAGATATGTATCCTCAATCTCATAGAGCAGCCCATCCATAGCATCTTCCAGTATTTCTTCTGACTGCTCAACGGATATAGCGTATAATGCCCGTTCAAGGCTTACCGAATCGTCCTCAGAAAGACCATATACATCCGAAATATGTGATAATACCTCTTTCTTTGTTTCTTCCCTCAACTTCCACAGGTAAGGTGTTCTGCCACCTCGGACCGCATGAGTATCTGCAACATCAAAAACATACCGGAGCCTCTGTCTCGGACCGGTATCATCAATCAGTGCAATTCCTTTTGCCCCTCGGTTGACCCAACGTCCCATTTTTTCATTCCATAGTTCCAATTCTGTACATGCAGTTGCGCTCGGTCTCTGTGCATGAATCAGTATTGCATCACCAAACGGATATCGGTAAAGTCTTGATGCGGTATCAAGAAACCCCAGCCAGTCTCTTGGTGATGCACTGATTTCGCTGGCTGTTTCTTCCGCCAGCATACGTATATCATGTATTTTTGCCATACAAGCCCTCCTTGCTTTGTGTTATGAAACAGGCAGGACATCTCTGCCCCGCCATTATTTCAATTATTTCTTTTGTTTCCCTTTTCCATATTTCTTTTTTAGAAATTCCAGACCGTAATTCGCCTTTCCATCTTTAATCTGCAGAATAAGATCAGCTTCAAACGTCTTCTGCTTCTTAGCAGAATATAAATCCTTACAATGAATCCGCCCATTCTTTAATAATTCAGCTGCCTCTTTTTTGCTGATCGACTTTCTCATGCTGTCCAGATAATGGCTTTCTTTCCAGAGTGTAAAATTGCATTCCTTATTAGAGCAGTAGAAATTCTTTTTCGACTCAAACATCAGACTGCCACATACCGGACAGGTTCCAATACTATCTGTGCTGCGAAAACGCTGTCGTTCCTCTTCCGGAATCATGTCACAGCCATTCAACATCATTGTAAGCAGATTACGGATTCCTTCCATGAACTGGCTGCTATTTACTTCACCTTTTTCCATTGCAAGCAACTGATTTTCCCACTCCGCTGTCATACTTGCCGATTTTAAATACTCTGGAATCACAACGACCATCTGTGTTCCGCTTTCCGTCGGGCAGATTTGTTTTCCTTTTCTCTGTGCGTAACCGGATGCCACCAGTTTTTCAATGATACTTGCCCTTGTTGCCGGTGTTCCGATTCCTTTCTTTTCAGTATCTTTATCAAATTCCTTTTTTCCGGCATTTTCCATAGCAGCCAGTAAGGTATCCTCGCTATATGGCTTAGGTGGAGATGTGAAATGCTGTTTTGCCATTGCACTCACAGCTTCCAGTCTCTCTCCCTCTTTTAATCCCTCTGGAATATCATCATCCATCTTCTTGTCCTCAGACTTCTCTTTCCTGAAGAGATGACCAAACTTGTCCGCAATTGCTGTATAGCCGGGTTCTTTCACCGAACTTCCCTTGGCATGAAAAATGTAATCCTCACATTCCACCTCCACAGTCGTTTCATCATAAATGCAATCACCAGCAACCGCCTGTGCCACACGCTGTCCGAGCAGGCAGAAAATATTTTTCTTTTTCGTGGATAATCCAGAGAGGTCTTTCTGTAATGCCTCTTTTGTTGGAAGAATGGCATGATGATCAGATACTTTTGCATTATTTACAGTACGCTTTGCATGATTTGAGAGCATATTCTCTTCCAGAAAGAAAAAGGCTCCCGGAAGCTGTTCCACCAGTTCGCTCAATGACTCTTCCATGTCCTCTGTAATATACTGACTGTCTGTTCTTGGGTATGTAATCAGCTTATCTTCATACAATTCCTGTAATTCTTGTAACGTTTCCTGCGCTGTATAACCGAAAATACGGTTTGCTTCCCTCTGAAGTGTTGTCAGATCATACAGTTTCGGCGGTGAACTCTTTTTACGGGATTTTTCCAATTTTTTGATTACAGCTTCTTTCCCCTCACATACATGAGCCACTATATTTGCCTGTTCCTCTTCTGCAATTTTTTCAGAAATTACACAAAGACCATCCTTCTCCAGACTTACTGTATAATATGGCTTTTTCTCGAAGTGCTCAATCTGCGTCTGACGATCTACCAGCATAGAAAGCGTTGGTGTCTGTACTCTTCCTATGACCAATCTTTTATAATATTTGGATGTAAATGCCCTGGTTGCATTCATTCCAATCAGCCAGTCTGCCTGTGCTCTGCAGACAGCAGCTTCATACAGATTTTTGTATTCTGCCCCATCTTTTAACTTAGCAAATCCATCTAAAATTGCCTTGTCTTCCATAGAACTGATCCACAAACGTTTCACCGGGAGATGACTTCCTGATAATTCATATACCCGTCTGAAAATCAGTTCACCTTCCCTTCCCGCATCACAGGCGTTTACCACATATGCAAATTCCGTATTATTCAGCAGTTCTTTCAGTGTGGCAAACTGCTCTCTTTTATCCGTTGCAACTGTCAGTTTCCATTTATCTGGAATAATCGGCAGATCATTGTAATCCCATAACCGATATTTTTCAGAATAAGCATCTGGTGCCACATACTCTGCCAAATGTCCCAAACACCAGCTGACAATGCAATCTGCGCCTTCCAAATATCCTTCTCGTCTCTGGTTTGCACCTAGAATTTTTGCAATCGACTGGGATACACTTGGTTTTTCAGAAATTACTAAATACATATCAATGTCCTCCATTTCATCAAAAGGAGCAGCCTGTCATAAGCTGCTCCCGGTCTACTACATTTTCTGATTATTCTTACTCTTCATCCGTAAGGTCGGTGTCTTCATCTGTTTTTTCTTCATCTTCATTGATGGTCTCAAACATTTCCGTCTCCATGTTCTCGCTTTCTGCGTCATCATCTTCCTGTCTTGGCTTATACACTTTAAAGTATCCATATGCTCCAATACCAAGTAATGCTGCCAGGATCACTGCAAGCATTGCACCTTTTTCGGTTGTCTGTGTCTCTGTTTCAGCCTTCTCCGGTTCTGTTTCTACAGATGGTGTTTCTACTTCAGGCTTTTCATCAACAATTACGGAAGGTGTCGTCTCCGGTGTTTCTTCTGTCTCCTCGATAAAATCTTTCAGATCATTTTCGTCAATAGCGGACAGCATATACACGTTGTTGCTTGTTGTTGAATGGTCAATGACCAGATAGTAAGTATTGTTATTTGCTGTTGTGATCGTATAAAATTCTTTGGATGAATCATCTGTGATATTGTCCAGCACTTCACCATTTCCCGGTACAGAAAATCCATCACCACCTGTCTCTTTGCTGTTCTCTTCCGGTGTTTCTGCCACTGTCTCTTCCTGTACTGTTTCAGTAGCCGCCTCCGAATTCACATCATCTGGTACAAAGGCAAATGCTGTAACACTACTACCAATCAGCATTCCAAAGCTCAATACCAACATTGCAATCTTCTTACTCCATTTCTTCATACTCATCCTGTTTTTCCTCTCTTTCTGGTGCTGTCTTTGGCACCGTAATTTCATTTACATCAGAAGAAGCAGTTTCCTTTTCTTCCACCTCTTCCTCACTAATTTCAAGTGATACATTTCCGTTCTGCATCTGGTTCAGAATGTCAAACAGATCTCTGCCTTTGAGCTTCATGCTTCGGATTGCTTTGACCATCTCCAGCTCCTCTTCCTGTTTCAAGGCAGCTTTCATCGTCTTTAAATACTCCTGCAATTCCATTATTTTTGCTTCTGTCCGTTCGATTTCATCCAGATAACGCTTATACTTTTTATTCATATCTCACCTCTTCTTATGGCAGTCTGCCAAAGCTTAAGAAATGCTGTTGCCAGTAGCTTGAATTGATTGACGTCACCTGCACCGGCTTTCCACAATGAATCATCTCTCCATTTCCGAGGTAAATGCCAACATGACTGGCTCCCGGTGTATCATAAGTTCCCTGGAAGAAGATCAAATCTCCGGCCTGCGCCTGTGATGAAGGTATGGTTCTACAGATACCTCTTAATCCATCCGCTGTCAGCCTTCCAATATTCCATCCGGCTCCGCAATGGTTAATGGCATAAGAAACAAATCCCGAACAGTCAAATCCACTCGGACTATATCCGCCCCAGACGTACGGCACACCACGATACTTCATCGCTTCTGTAATCAATGCGCCTGCTTTTGCAGATACATTACCACCTGCACCATAAACAGAGCCTTCTCCTACATCCAGATAAAAATATGGATTGAAACTTGTCCTTTGATAGGTAAAGGAGATTCTTACACTGCCCTGACTGTTTACTTTTGCAATCACATCGCCTTCTTTGACTTCTGCTCCCTCACTTACCCGTATATTGCTGCAGTTCGTAATCTTGACCTTATATCCTTTTTCATTCTCAAGTGTAATCGAACCGTCCGAAATATCTTTGACTGTACCATCCATAACAGATAGTACTTTTGTTCCCTGTGGCATCAGGATTTCCGTATACTCATAATCATGAATACTTGTCCCAGATGTCCGGTAACCGTAATTTCCAACAATATTCTGATGCCAGTCATACTCGAATGGTGTTCCGAAGAATACTCTGTTTCCTTTGGACTGTACATAGATTTCATACAGGCTCTTTTCTTCCTCTGACATCTGCGCTTTTACAACATCTTCCAGATTTCTCGTATCCAGTGAAACATAACAGGCCTTGACTCTCTCCGTCGTTGTTACTTCAATCTCCTGCCCGTCACCGCCTGCATAGAATGCTTCAAAGGATCTGTGGCCCCATGCAGTCGCCGTTGCATGATCGTCAAAATAAATATCAAAATCAACTCCATAACGGTCAAAGTTTCCAGTATCCTCTACTTTATAGAGTTTTCCATTCATGATAATTTCTGTTCCCATCGGTACTGTCGGATTGTTTGCATCTACTGCAATGGTATGGTCAGCACGGGGATATACTCCAGACGCTGTTGGTCCGCCTGCCCACTGTCCACAACAAATGCTGCAACTACAGTAAGCACTTGTGACCACAGTACCCAATGACTCACCTGCTTTGACCTTTTTGGTCACCGTCCGTGTTTCATCTGCGGTTTTTACCTCAAGACCATATTGCATGGCAAACAGCCGATCCATCTCTGACTTCACCTCACGAAACTTGAAACTACCATATTTTGCACTGAGGTAACTGATCAGCACCACAGGATCATGTCCGATTTCATCTATACTGAAATTGTATTCATCGTAATTTCTCTGCGAGTTCTGCATGTTATTGATTTTTTTCTGCAGTTCTGCTTCCAGTTTCGTATAGTACGTTTCCGCTTTTGTGATATCTTCATCATCCGCCGGCCAGGTTGTTGTTGTGATCGTTGTCAGCGGTCCTAATGCTGTAATTGCACAAGACTGAAAAGAACAGATGATCACAACCAGGAGTAATACCATGATAAGAAAATAGATCATCGGATTTTTTCGCACAATAAATGTCTGTTTTACTTTCCGCTTTATCTTCTCTGCCACAGTTTCCTTGACTGCCGATCCGCTTACCGCTGCTGTTCCTGTCCGAGCCTTTTTGTAGGCATCCTTATACCGCTTTTTCTGCCAGAATTTTGACACACTGGATGTTTTTCCAGTCTCACGATTCACAGTTTCCTGGGTTGCAGTTTTGGCATACTCTGGTGTTCCAAAATTCAGCCTTTCGCCACGGATATGTTCCGAATTGCTATGTTTTAAGGCACTTCTGGACGACACTCTCCTCTTTTCCTGCACTTTCTTTAAGATCCGGATGCTTTCTTCTGCCAGAAGTTCACTTTTATACGCCCCTTCCACCGCAGAATTATCATCTTGTGCCTCACTGATTTTGTCATGTACCGTATGTACAGCCACCACTGCTGCTCCATCCACTGCTTTTCTGCCAAAGCCAGTACCAGCTCCCTTTATCATCTCTCCTGCTTCATCATCAAAGGACAACCGGGATGCTTTCTTCTGTTCTTCAAATAACCGCTTCTGTTTTGCTTTTTTATGAATTTCTTCTTTTTTATCCGCAATTGTTGATTTCTCTGTTATTTTTTCCGTCTGGTGAAGTTTTTTCCCATAAGAAAACTCTTTCTTCACCGTAACAGGCTCGTTTTCTTTTTGGGCAGTCTGACTTTCCTGTTCAACATAATTTTCATTTCTAAGTGACTTACCCATTCTTTTTTCATTTTCAATAAAGTGTTTTCTTACGCTCTTACTTCGGGAAGGCTTCTCTTCTACAACCTCTGCGGACTTCTCCTCAGCCAAAGGAGCCGCCCTTTCAGGTGGCCCGGTATGCTTTTTCCTTTGATTCTGGCTGATATTCTTGGCCGTTTGTTCATGCAGATTCACTTCCGTCAGACCCTCTCTGGTCATCTTCTGAACCGTTTTATCCTTCGCCGTATATTCATGTCCAGCCACTTTTTATCACCACCTTATGTAAAACCCGGATTCAATGCATTTTTAGTAATGCTGTTTCCCATTTTTCAAGCATTTTCTCTGTAGATTCCATTGCTGACTGCCAGATATCTTTGCTTTCCTCTGAAATCTGACCGCCTTTTTCTGCCTTCTGCAGTTCTTTGCATAATGTGCTATTCAACTGCACCATGCAGTACATATCCTCTACCATAGAAAAAAATGTCTTCTCTTCTTTCCCCAGGTTCTGCTCATTTAATGCAAGCCGAATCTGTCTGTGAAGTTCCTCCCGGTCAACACACACCGGAAGGGATTCATAAAATCTGATATACTCTTTCACTAAAAAACTCCTTTCCAAAAATAATTTTCAAAATCAACTATGCTTCCATTTTCTTTCTGTCATTTTCTGCCACTTCTGACGGTTTGGATGTCATTAAGGAATACAGTTTCAGATGGCGGTCAAACTTATCTTTAAATGGAATAATGATATTTCCATAAAACAGTAATCCCTCTCCTTCACCGCTGTTAGTCACATACGATAACTGATACGGAGAAATATTCAGCTGTTTTGCAAGAATCTGTCTGTCACCGGCTGCCTGATTCAACATCAGAATAAAATCTGAATTTTCAAAGATATTTTCAATTTCACGGCTTGCCAGAAGATCTTTAATGTTCTGGGTAATTCCAGTAGGGATACCGCCCCACTTACGGAATCTTTTGAAAATCTCCACAGAATATGCAGCTGTCTGTTCCTCTTTCAGAAGCAAATGGAACTCATCCATGTAATAACGGGTGGATTTATGACTGGAACGGTTGATCGTAACACGGTTCCAGACCTGATCCTGAACGATGAGCATTCCAAGTTTTTTAAGCTGTTTTCCAAGGTCTTTGATGTCGAAGCAAATAATTCTATTATCCAACTGTACGTTCGTCCTATGGTTGAATACTTTTAAAGAACCATTGACATAGATTTCCAATGCCGTTGCAATTCTCTGTGCCTGCGGTTCTTTCTGACTTCTCAGGCAGTTATACAGATCTCCCAGGATCGGCATATTCTCCGGCACCGGATTTTCAAAATATTTCTGATATACTAAAGGCAAGCAACGGTCAATGACTGATTTTTCCTCTGCCTCAATTCCATTTCTGGAACCCATGATCAATTCACACAGGGAAAGGATAAAATCACTCTTTACTCCCAGCGGATTATCGTCATCCGAGTAATCCATGTTGATATCCATCGGATTGATATAGTCCTTACTGTTCGGGGAAATATGAATCACCTGTCCCCCCAACGCATCTGTAACCGGAGAATATTCGCCCTCCGGATCTCCGATGATGATATCGTCATCCGTTACAAAAAATGCATTGGTAATCTCCCTTTTTGCCGCAAAGGACTTACCTGCACCAGGTGTTCCAATAATCAGTCCATTCGGGTTCTTCAGCTTCTTACGGTCAACCATAATCATGTTATTTGATAAAGCGTTTAATCCGTAATAAAGCGATTCCCCGGACATGAACAACTCCTGTGTCGTAAACGGGACAAAAATAGCTGTGGATGTAGTGGTCAGTGCACGTTTGATCGGTACATGGCATACCCCCAGCGGAACACTGCTCATCAGTCCCTCTTCCTGCATATAATCCAATCTCTTGAGTGCACAGTTATATTTCTGTGCTACACCTGCTGTCTGGAATATCGCATTTTCCAGCTCCTGCTTTGATTCTGCCGTATTTAAAAAGAGCGCTGTTACAAGGAACATACGCTCATTTCTCGACTGCAGATCTTCCAGAAGACGGGTTGCTTCTCCACCATAGGTATTAAGGTCTGATGGAAGGATATCCATATCATATCCGGCACGAACCGCCTTCTTCTGCTCTTCAATTTTCATCCGGTTAATATCAGTCACTTTACTCTTAACCAGTTTAATGGCCTTCATCTGATCCACGGACTGTACATGGAGATTGACAATCAGATTCTTATCAATGTCCAGAAATTCCGCAAGCATTTTGTCAGTCAGCTCCGGTGCCAGAATCTGCAGATAAGAAGCTGCTCCAATGGTATCTCCCATCATAAAATCCTTTCCGGATTTAAACAGGAAACTGGACGGTGCTACAAAATCCTTTGTTGTCAGTCCCGACTTCAAAAGCTGTTTGTAATCGAACTGGAAAGGAACCCCAATATCCGGATTAAAGGTCTCATACAAAATCTGCAGACGCTCTTCTCCATTCAGAGGATATGCCGTCACTCCCAGTACTTTAAAGTTATTTAAAATATCGGTCTCAATACGCTCCAGTCTTGGTTTCGCCTTTTTCCAGCTCTCTGCCTCAATAGAAAACGTAATATATTTTGACTTCACCAGCCCATTGTTTCCTTTTGCAAGCTGGCTTTTCAGCATCTGGGCATATTCCATACGCACATCATCAAAAGCATCATTCTGTGGTTTGATCTGAATGATACGCTCGTATTCCTTCATGCTGCTTTTATGATTGATAAATGACAGCTGAAAATGAATGGTGCTGTCAAAATAATTGAGGAAATCACACCAGTTCTCAAAAATACTGTTTTTATCTTCATTCTGAGCCAGCTGATAGTTGATATCATAAAAGCGGATGGTCTTAGAATACGTCTTTCCCTGCACCTTGCAGATTCCGTCCCGCCCCATTTCCTTATAAGCAATGGTGTTCTGGGCAGTCAGTCTTTTCTCTCTTTCACGTTTTTCCTTCTGCTTCTTATTTCCAGAAGAACGGTTTCGATTCTTGTCTGCCTTATCCGGCTTAAAAATCGTTTTATTTTTTCGCACGCTTTCTTCCCCCTTTCTTTGCCGTTGTTTTTTTCTCCGGCAATTCTGATTCATAAAAATTTTCGGTTTCATATTTTCTCACGGATGGATGCAGGAAACGCACATTGATAAAATTCATCAGAATCTGCTCCAGGTGCATTCCATCTTTTTCATACATTGCAAACATAAATGCCGGAAGCATGAAAAGCACCATCCCTGTTGCTGCATTGGTATTGCCAAGAACGCCCTTGGTCAGAAAATAAAACGGCACTCCGATCAGTGCTCCTACACCAAAGCAGATGATCTGACGCTTGGTAAGATTAAACACAACCTTATTTTTTACTTTCGTCAGATCTTTCGGTACACTTACATAAGCCATTGCAATCACTCCCTTCTCTATTCGAAATAGAATCTTTAATGGCTGTTAAAAATCTGTTTTGACAGGCTTCCTGTTTTCGTAAGGCTGAAACAAAGGACAACGGTATATGCTGCCACACCCCATAACGATGAATGAAGGTTCTCCGATAACTGGATTCCAGCTACCAGTGCCGCATAGATTCCGACACAAACCATCATCAGAAATGCCTGAAATGCGAGGGCGAATAACCCTCTGAAGTAATTTGTTCCAATCTGTCCCCATTCCCTGTTTGACATTGTTGCAAACGGAACAGGTGCAACCGAAGTATACAGATAAATCTCTATCATACGTCCATACAGGATCACCGTGATCCAGACGGACATGATCTTCATACAGAAGCTGACGATCAGGGTTTCCAGCATCAGTATGGTCAGTTCACCAATCTCCATCGCTTCCATCTTTGCATCCAGGTCTGTTAATGCCGATGAAATATCAATGGCTGTATTTCCGGTAATCACCCCGGCGGCACTGTTGACAATGTGTTGTCCAACATCAAAGACCGCCATCGTGATCGTAAATGTATGGCTGACCAGATAAACAGCAATCCACATTTTCACAAAATACTTAAAAAACATCCAAGTATCTATATCATGCATGTTATTCTTTTCTGTCAGCATGGAAATCAGCTCATAGCAAAGCACAAGCGTGATGATAATACCGGCAATCGGTAAAATCACGGATTCGGAAAGATTCTGAATCATACTGAAAATATTGCTGTTCCACCCCTGTGGAGTTTTGCCAACCTGTGCCGCAATCTCTCCGGTCTTTTCATTAACATCCGTAAACATTGTGGACAGGTTGTTATTGATCACTCCAGTCAGAAGACTTCTCATCCACTCTTCGATTGCATCAAAAATGCCGTTGAACATGGATGACTTCCTCCTTTACTCTTAGCCGAACAGATTACTGAGTAGCGGAATCAATTTTGTTCCAATGAGGATAACACCGCCTCCACTCATCAGCTGTTTGATGCCCTGGCTCTTTGCGCCAGGATTGTCATTTCCATAACCTTCCATAAGATTGATAACTCCCCAGACACCCAGTCCTGCCCCAATGGCAACGACCAGCGTTTGGAGTATCGAAATAGCACTAGTGAAGAAACTCATATATTTATATCTCCTTTTCTCGAAAAATTCTATTTTGTGTGGGAAAACTCCCGGTTAATAAGTTACTGTTTCTTTCTCCCGGCGGTCCCCGGTTATGTAAATTCTTCATATGTCACCTCTCGTAAAAAACGCATAAAAATAAGACACATCCTAAGAAAACGTGTCTCACTCCTCTGCCATATCCTCTTCACTTACCTCATACTCATATAAATCAAATTCCTGCTCTATCGGCATGACCAGTTCGTGTTTCAGATATTTTTCGATATCAAATTCATTCTTCTTGTTGTAATCCGCCAATTCCTTATAGCGCTTATGTTTTGTAATATCATATTTATCACTCAGGAATGGTCGGACACCTCTTAACTGCAGGATACATTTACTGCCATCCATAACAGCCAGTTCATCACGGCTCATCAGTTCTTTTCCTGTTTTCTGGTAATTCAAGCCATAGGATCGGCTCTGCCCTCTGGTATCCGAGGTATTGTAAAGATCAATCGTCTCTTTTCCCAGAGTTTCAGAAATTTCCTTTAATGTAGAGCTTTCCTTACCACCAAGAAACAGCATCGTGTCACAGTTGCCGATGATTGTCTCGGCTGCATCCCTGTAAATGGTTTTCAGCTGTGACTGTGACTGCAGGATAATGGATGCAGAGATTTCACGGCTGCGGATAGTGGCAATAAGCTTATCAAACTTCGGTATCTGCCCAATATTACTGAACTCATCCAGCAATAATCTGACATGCACCGGCAGTCTTCCGTTATGCTCATCATCTGCTTTATCACATAATAAATTGAATAGCTGGCTATACATAATGGCTACCACAAAGTTGAACGTATCATCTGTATCTGAGATGATTACAAACATTGCCGTCTGCTCTTCTCCCAGCTGATCCAGTTCCAGTTCATCATATGCCATCAAGTCACGAAGCTCCTGAATATCGAAGGGTGCAAGTCTGGCACCACAGGAAATAAGTATACTTTTGGCCGTCTTGCCCGCCGATAATTTGAACTTTTTATATTGACGTACTGCAAAGTGTTCCGGATTCTCTTTTTCCAGATCTTCGAACAGCTCATCCACTGCATTTTTAAATTCTTCATCATCTTCTCTTGTTTCTGAAGCATTGATAAATTCAAGCAAAGTGGAGAAGTTCTGTTCTTCCTCCGGTGCTTCATAATAGATATAGCCAATCAGGGCACAATACAGAAGTCTTTCCGCTTATAGTGATAGGTAATCCTTTGAAGTTATCGCCGGATTTTCCCCCACTCCACACCGGACGTGCGACTTTCACCGCATCCGGCGTTCCATCGGTTGTTTTCACAAGCATTTAATCAATCACCAAATGAAATGTTAGTTTTCTATTGCGGACAAACCAGCCTGCTGGCGCAGACTGTTCACTTTTAACATCAGTTCCTTTGTTGCCTTGAGCGTGTCGGCTATCTCTTTTAGCTCATTCTTAGGACACTCTTGCAGGAGTGGAAGAAATCTATTATGGAACAAAATCATATTTCGATAGCGTTCCTTGCCGCCCAATTCTGCCGGTGTTTTCAGCCAGCATACTATGTCAGCCGCATTTTCAAAGAGTTCCCCACTTAGCGCACATTTTCCACGTTGAGCCGAGAATAGTGAAATCCTGCTGTCAGTAAGTTCTGTGCTTCGCCCCATAGACGGTTGATTCCTCAAACCTGATAGAACAGATGAGTTCATACTTAGGTTCGTGTGTATCAATGCCCGTCCCTCTACCGTGTAACTGCAAACCGCCGCTTTCTTTGCCATCGGTATCTTGTTCTTGATGTATGCGATAGGGTAGATAGGTTGGTCGATTCCAGATACATACCGTATCATTGCCGACTTTCCAAACCGTTCTTTTTCGCTCTCGGTCATTGCGCCGCCCTCTCGAACAAGTCTGCACCCGGTTTCTGTATTGAGCCGATTTGTTAAAACTGTCATGACCTGTCTGTGGATTTTCCTGCAATCAATGCTGATGCAGGTGGCAAGTTGAAAATAATTCTGTATTCCCAGAACCATTGAATTGTACAGCCGTATTTCGTCCAAAGGTCTTTTTCCCTCTGAAGGTCGGGCAATTCGTTTCGCCTGTTCCACCAGTTTTTGCCTTTCCAGTTCCAACTTTTTGTCACAGATATGAGATTGCACGATGTACTTCCTGCTTTTCGGTCTGACTCGTATCTTAAACCCAAGAAACTCTGAATAGCGTTTTCTAACATTGACTATCCTTGTTTTCTCTGGCGATACCTCCAACCTCAGCCTCTCGGTTATCCATGCCGTTACAGCCTCTTTCGTTCTCAAAGCGTCCTCTTTATTCCGGCAGAAAATTCTGAAATCATCTGCATATCTCACGATATACATTTCTTTCAACCCTGTTTTCCTCATTTTGAGGAATGCCTTGCTCCGGTCAAAAGTAATCGAGTTTCTGATTTTCCTCTCATACCCGTATTCCTTTACAAGAGGGTGGTTCTGCCATTGGCTCTCAACCCATTTGTCCAGTTCATTCAGCACGATATTGGCAAGCAACGGTGAAATGATACCGCCTTGCGGAGTGCCTTTGTCTGGAATGAGTGTAGTGCCGTCTGGCATTCTAATCGGTGCTTTCAGAATCCGCTTGATAATAAAAATCAACTGTTTGTCGTGTATTCCCATTGCCCATATTTGCCGCATTAGCTTGCTGTGATTTACGTTGTCGAAAAATCCTTTTATATCAAACTCAATCACATAATGCAGGTTCATGCGTTGAAGCATGGTGTAAGTTTTCTGCACGGCGTGTTCCACGGAACGGTTCGGGCGAAAGCCGTAACTGTTGTCGCTGAATTTCGCTTCGCAGATTGGCTCTATGACCTGTTTGATACATTGCTGTACCAGCCTGTCCCAGATACAGGGAATACCTAACGGTCTGGTTTTTCCGTTTGGTTTCGGAATGTCTTTGCGTCTTACCGGCTTTGGGCGGTATCCGTGCTGACTTCCTGTGACAATAAACCTCACTTTCTCTGCAACTGTTTCGGGCGGTAAACACCCGATGTCACTGATGTTTTTGTTGTCTGTTCCTGCTGTGTAGCTTCCTCCGTTTGCTTTGATGTTCCGATATGCCAGAAGAATGTTGTCCCGGCTCAGAATTAAATCCATAAGGTCGGTAAAATTTTCTCCCTCCAAACTTCGATGATAGAGTTCATCAAAAACTGGCTGCATACCGTAATACTCGGCATGACGTAAGTCATCTACACATAGAGTTTTGTTTTTCTTTGGCATAAGGCATCACCTCCTTTTTGCGAAAGTGACCCTTTTGGTCTTACTCGAATCCTTATGTTGGATTGAATAATGCCTGCTTATCTCAACCGACTTGTGGCCATTCCTCCGTAGCTCACATAACGCAAGCACATCATAGGTTCGACCACTACTTTTCAGCAGCAGTTCGTCTGCTTATTGTTTTTCGTCAGACTATTCCTTGCGGAATCTGCTGCCTTTCCTCGTTCCGATAGTTCTATCTGTTCATACATACCCATAGGTTCCTGCTATAGACCTGTCGGCTTGCCTGTGCCTGTAACACAGCATGGTCGTTCGTAGGATCAATTTCTACTAAACCACACCGACTGCGCATTAACGCACCCACACATTTCTGCGTGGTCTTCTTTTAGACCTGTACATTCGCAGGTTCGTCAGTCCGCCCGCCAAAGCGAACATTCTAACCATAGGTATCTTATAGACTCTCGGCTTATAGGTAACACAGTCTGCCTCCAGACCGCTTTCGACCACTTTAGGCAGTGGTTACGGTTACTCTCAGCCTTTGTCATGGGGCTTCGTACACCAGCCATTACAGCTAATGCACGCCCATCAAGGGTAGGCGTTTCAGGGCGTTACCCCGTCATTCCACCTATCAAACTACCAGTTCTCCGAACAACGGAAAACCGTTGCTCGTGCGCAGACTTTTTACCGTCTGCGAACGAGTCGCACTCACCCAGAAATCCTCGGTTGATTTTTCCCCTTCTCCCTTGGTGTTTGCGATAATGGTATTGACCAGTTTCAGAATATCCTTCTCACTGCGGATGTAATG
>ENA-OPXH01000323-OPXH01000323.1-human-gut-metagenome-genome-assembly--contig:-NODE-323-length-45156-cov-5.604133_pt1 | contig 45156 bp, 40 predicted proteins | sample MGYA00241521_ERZ502034 | MGnify/ENA primary metagenome ERZ502034 (study PRJEB25962, sample SAMEA2042103) | human gut metagenome | biome: human gut; feature: human-associated habitat; material: faeces... | reverse complement strand
TCTGAACAATGAAATTATGTTTTATACACGGACAGTCCATAGCTGTTCGGATTGTGCATTGGATGCGAACAGTGTTTTTTGGGCTTTAGATGCCCTATTTATAAGGTTTTTTGATGTTTTTTTCTTTGTTTGTGCATTGCCTAGGTAATACTTCCCTAGGCAATGCTCCTCCCATTCTCTTTCACTGCTCCGTGCTTTCGCCTCCGGCTACCGCACGAATCAGATCAGAGATGGTCGGTTGCTTGTCCAAATAATAGCGGACTTGCTTACAAAGAACATCTTCGTTTTCAATAAAAGGAACAATAATTTCCCTAACGGAGTCCTGACCGTCAATCAATACAAGTGCTTCTCCAGCTTTGTAGTTTATGGAAGGATTGCTATCTAATTCTGCATTAAATCCTAACATGCGGAATTGCTCTGCGGAACATCTTCCAAATGAACACACGCATTGGAACTGCTCTCTTGCGCCACTGCTGAATAATGATGCGTCAGCGCGCTGAAGTGCGATAATAACTCCGATATTTAAGCCACGTCCCACAGCGAGGATTTCTCCGACCATTGAAAGCAATTTTGATTTCATTTTCTTATCTCTGCTTTCTGCATAGGTCAACAGTCCAAACCACTCCTCTATAAAAAGAGTATAGTGTGTCTTTAAGCGTTTTCTGTTAGTTCTTACTTCAGTAAAGAACTGATAGAAGCTTTCTATCATATCAAAGACTTGTTCTCCTGAAGCATAAGAGGGCGAACCCTCAAACGCTTCATATTCTTCTCCTGCCTTGTAATCGGCTATGTACACAATGCTTTCCCGATTATGGAGCAGTTGCCATACAAAAAATAAAGCTGAAAGCGACTTACCCGAGCCACTGACCCCTGTTACCAAAATGGAATTTGTCTTCTTTGCCAATACGATATTCACAGGATTTTTGATCTGAAACTGTTTCCAATCATTTCGATCATAGCCAATAGTCATGATTACTCTCTATTTCTTCAACAGGAATACTTTCCGTCAAAGATTTCTCGGTAAATGCATTCTCGGTAAGATAATCGTTTGACATCTGATTTTTAACATATTCTACTGATTTCATGGTAAAAGGGATTGCAATAATTGTTTCAGTCGCAGTGGCAACTCTTACAAACACGTCAATATTCACTAGACGCCGATGCTTCTGATAAAACCCTTTTACTATGTTTTCGATCAGGCGCTTTAAATCTTTTAGTGGAAGATTTGCATATTTTGAATCGAGTCCGGCAGATTTTATATGTATCCAAAGGATGCCATCATAGGCACAAACTGGTTCTGCTAATATAGGAGTAAGGTATGGTTGTCTGTTAAACTCACCTACAAGCTCATCTATTTCAGAATCGGCTAAAGATACATCTTTACAAATGCGATCTTCTGGTTTTGGAGGGAGTGCATTTCCAGTTGCTTCTTCATAAAACCATGTTCCTAAAATAGGTAAAATCCACTTCAAAAATTTCCATATCATTTTTCCCATTTTCTTCAGTATGTTAAAAAGCTTTTGAAATATATTCCAAATTCTTTTATATACCATATAAGAGCCTTTATTCCATGACTCAGCACGTTCTGTTTTGTAAATAGCATACCCAACACTGACAATAATAAATGCCAGTATTAAAATAAATATAGTTCCATATAATAGGAATTTAATTGTTATATTAATCATATTTATTGTGAGAGGCATTTAGCCCCTCATCCTCCTTTCAGTCAATAAGCTTTTCAATTAAAGTAACATCTTTTGCTGAAAAGCTATCTTCGTATGTTTTAGTTGTACTGTTCCAATAAACCAATACAGTCGGTTCTAAAAATTCAACTACAATCTTTGTGCCACTTTCACGAAGTTTCTGTAAGTCTTCATATGACATCAATGGTGTTTTCTGGTCTTTGATTTTGAACTTAAATTTGTCATAATTCATGCAGTCAACACATTCATAAACATAACCAGATATTTTCCCTGTTTTCTTTCCATCAATCCACTCCTCTAAAGAGGAGATTCTCAATAATACAAAGAGTGTACTGTTCATAAGAACTTCTAAAGGAATTGCTTTGCCTCGTACTATAGTGCTCATGTTTGTCACCTTTCCAAATGTGAGAATATGAGGTATACTGTTCTTGCTAGGGAACTGTTACCATATATTCGGTTTACAGTTACATTAGAGAGTCCTCCATGATGGGGACTTTCTTTTGTTGGCGGCGGTCGAGCCTTTCTCGAATTGCTGAATTTCTTTTTTGATTCAACAGTTTTCTTTTTGGGGCTTTTAACTCTGTATCTTTCTTTTGTGTAGACAGATCTTGGGCTTGCCTTACCCAACAAAATATATGTAGTTATTTCCAAGCTACTTAATGAATTTTTTTTACTCACTAATAGTGATCTCATATTTTTTGCTCCTTTTTCTGAAGTCCCCTGCTAAAGCAAGGGCTCCTTATCTATCAATGTTTGTCCTCCTTTCTGCTTTTATGATATAATAAAGCAAGCCTTTTTTAAAAATACCAAATTTGAAAAAATGGTATTCTAACAGAACGAAGGGAGATTAGAAAATGTTATCATCAGAAATAAAAAAACTAGAAAGGCCTCAGGATTGTGCAAAATATTTCCGTAAAAGAATGAATGCTTTTACAATATTTACAAGCAACTTAGCACAACCTTATCAAGAAATAGTGATTGGATTAGTATATAATCTACTTAAAGAAAATTCTCGTACTGCTTCAGGCTATTTCTTTAAAAAATTACTGGAAGAAAGAAATATCTCGTACTCTGACCTTGCAAAATATATATGTGCATACCAAGATTTCAATCCTGAATACTTTTCAGATATAATTTCACTAGAGAACGTAAAATCTTCTTTGCAAAAAATGGTAAATTCTCAAAAAGTTAAGGATAACTATCTTATTGAGTTAATATGTGATTATTTTTCTATTGATACAGATTTAATGATATACGGTGTAGGAAAACGCTTTGAAATGAATGAGGAAAATATTGTAAAAGCTTTCGACAAGACGGAGATAAATGACATTGCAGATAAAATTGAAAATCCTCCCTCTGTACTTCTAGGAAAAGAACTTGAAAAAGCTCGTTGCTACTATAAAAAGTTTATTTGTAACAGCCCAAAGCTCTATACTGAATTATTAAAATCTTATTGTAAACAGGAAATTCCACTTCTCAAATCAGAAGAAGATTGTCTTTGGGATTTAGAATATTTTCAGATAATGATAGGTAAACTAACTCTAAAAGAACAATATGCAGTATTTAATTTAATTGAACAATTAGCAAAACTCTAAAATCACCTATACCAATAAGTGGTTGCTTATTCAACATATATCTTATCTATTATTGGTTTAAAATATAGACAGAGGGAATTCGTATGGGATTTACAACTAACCATTTTCATTCCATTAAGAGCTTCCCTATGCACATCGACTTTACCTTTTCTTGTCCTTCTATATTTTAAAATTTAAACACAACAAAAGCCTGTATGAATTTTTTAATCCAACAGGCTTTTATTCTTATGCATATTTTATCAAACATTCTACTAAAACAACTATATGCAAATTGCTTCATTATTTTTTCATGTTTATTTTCAATCTTCTATTCCCTCTTTTCATGTGAAGGAATATATACCATTATTTCTCCCACAGAACACTGTAAAATTTCACATAATATATTTATTGTATGCGTAGAAACATTATTGTTTGCACGCAGTCGTGATAGTTGTCCGGCTGACACTTTATAAGTGTGAATAAGCTGATATTGGGATATTTCTTTTTCTTTTAAAGTTTTCCATAACGGTTCAAATGAAATCATAATCATCATCCTTTTTTCTTGAATAATACCCGTTAATGGACTATAATGATATTAGCCATAATTGGCTAATAAATTAAGGATAGAGGAAAAAGAAAAATGAGGAACAAAAAATTATGGAAAAACCTAATGCTTGTTACGACATTAACAGTTGCATTAGGTACTGTATCAGCAACAGCGCTTGCTGAAGATGATGTTACGTTGGCAGGAGGAACACAGGTGACGGCGTTTGCGTCCGAGGGAGATATTGATGGGGGTATCGCAGTAGAGGCACAGGCAGAGCAGACAGCACCAGAGGCAGCTACAACTGACGCAGAAGCTACCACACCAGAAGCAACAGTACCAGAGGCAGATACAACTGACGCAGAAGCTATCGTACCAGAGGAAGTAGCTCCAGAAGCAACAGCACCAGAAGTAGAGCAGGCAGAGCAGACTGCTCCAGAAGCTATCGTACCAGAGGAAGTAGCACCAGAAGCAACAGCACCAGAGGCAGACACAACTGTCAAGGACGAAGTTTCCACAAAGGCAACAGCACCAACAATCAATGCAACTGCAAGTTCCACAACATTTGACGGAACGCAGGACATTGTCGTAACATTTACTGTAAATGGTGAGGCAGGAACATTCCATGTATATACAGATATTCCGCAGTTAGAAGGTCTTGGTGTAGCAGGTGCTATTGAAGAAAAGATTTCCGATTCAGAGTATAGAATTACAATTCCTGCACAGAAACTCAAAATGCTGATTGATGCAGGTTCAATTAAAGAGGATCAGGTCGTTACATTAAGCTCTGGTTATACAGCCGAAGGTGATGGTTATGACCCAGTCGCTTTTCCAAAGGTAAGTTTCACATACACAACTGGAGACAACGGAGACAACGGTAACGGAGAGACTCCAGAGAAGCCAGAAAATCCAGACCCAGACAACGGAAATGGTGGTAATGGTAACGGAGAGACTCCAGAGAAGCCGGAAAACCCAGACCCAGAGAACCCAGACAACGGTGGTGACAACAACAACGGTGGTGACAACAACGGTGGAGACAACGGCAACGGTGAAACGCCAGAGAAGCCGGAAAATCCAGACCCAGAGAATCCAGACAACGGAAATGGGGATAACCAGAACCCAGACAACGGTGGTGACAACGGAGACAACCAGAAGCCAGAAAACCCAGACAATGGTAACGGAGACAACCAGAACCCAGACGGAGACAACTCTGAGACTCCAGACGACAACAAAGACGTTCAGGACTGGATGACACTGACACCAGCACAGAAAGTAACAACAACGACACAGACTCAGACACCACAGACACAGACAGCACCAAAAACAGGTGATGCAGCTTCAACATTACCACTGTTAGGAACAGGTTTAACCTCACTGGGGGTAGCCTTGAGTGCAATCTTCAAGAAACGTAGATAATAATCTGACATAAGAAGCAGTCAAAGAAGCCTAAACGCAAAGGCGTGAGGGCTTCTTTTTGTATAATTATAAATAAGTAAATCCAAAATATTGTACAAAAGCAAGACACCCTCTGATGAATGATGTATAATTGATGTACTATCATAAACATACGTATTCAAACAAGAGAGTGCTGTTGAAAACAATATATAGCTTATAAGTGGAAAAAATTGACTAATCTGTCATTCAACATAAGTAAGACGCTTGCCCGAACATCCCACCGCCCTGTTAGGTACACCGATGCTTCGGGCATCCTGCGGAACGCTGTTTACTGAAAATAAACGGACAAGGAAAAGGTTGATTACACCTATGATTACACTTTTGATTACACTTGCTTGGATGATGTGCGAAAGCCCCCTTTTTCGCTGGTTTTAGGGTTAGTGCAGGGGTTCGAATCCCCGCACGCTCATTGTAGAACAAGCGATTTTGCTTGTTCTTTTTGTTATATTAACTTATATTTTGATTACACCTATGCTATGCAAAAGATTCAGCACAGACATAATATGTGAAAAAGTCTGAAATATGTTGGAATATTTATTTGAATCGGAAATAGATGTGGATAACATCTAATTTACAACACAGGTATACAGAAGATATAATAAAAGCGCAAGTGATACGGATAGAAATAAATTGGAAGGATAAGCATTTGCAGAAAAATTTATGGAATACTTATATGAAAAATTAGAAGCATATGGGAAGTCGGATTATTATGGGTTTCATATGCCTGGGCATAAACGTAATTCGGATGTTACACAAGCGAATTTACCATATGGAATTGATATTACAGAGATTGAAGGATTTGATAATCTTCATCATGCGGAGGAGATCATCAGGGAAGCGGAAGTCAGGGCAGCGTCCATGTATCATGCAGAGGAGACGCACTATTTGATTAATGGGAGTACTGCGGGTATTTTAAGTGCGGTAATGGGATGTACTAAAAAAGGCGGAAAGATTTTAATGGCAAGAAACTGTCATAAGTCGGTCTATCATGCTGTTTTTTTAAATGAATTGCGTCCGGTATATATTTATCCGGAATTTGATGAGACAATGGAACTGAATATGGCTGTGTCTCCTGAGAAAATTGAGAGGTTATTAGAGGAACATAAGGAGGTTCAGGCTGTGGTATTGACATCACCGACATATGACGGGGTGTTGTCGGATATGGAGAGGATTTCTGAAATTGTACATCAGAAAAAAATTCCGTTGATTGTGGATGAGGCACACGGAGCACATTTTGGATTTCACCCTTATTTTCCAAAGAATGCAAATACAAAGGGGGCAGATGTTGTAATACACAGTCTGCATAAAACACTTCCTGCATTGACGCAGACAGCACTGATTCACTTGAATGGGACACGGATCGATCGAAGGAAGATTCGGAATTATCTGCATATTTTTCAGACGAGCAGTCCTTCTTATGTGTTGATGGCAAGTATGGATGAATGTCTGAGGACGGTGGCAGAGCAGGGGGATGTGTTGTTTGAGACTTATGTGAAGAATCTGGAAAGCAAAAGGGGAGAGTTGAAAAAATTAAAGCATATCAGATTACTGGAGACAGAAGAATTCGACAGATCCAAACTGGTGCTGTCTGTAAAAGATACGATTCTTAAGAAAGAGAATCGAGTGTTTACAGGGAAAATGTTATATGAGAGATTGCTTTTAGAATATCATCTGCAGATGGAAATGGCTGCAGGATCTTATGTGATTGCCATGACTTCGATTGGAGATACAAAAGAAGGAATGGATCGGCTGCTCAGTGCTTTGTTTGAGATTGATGAGGAATTGGAAAAAAATTCAGAGGAAGAGAAAAGGTATTATCTGCCCCGTCAGGAACAGGTTCTCACGAGCTTTGAGGTAGAAGGAATGCGAAGAATGGAAAACGTAAAGAGCCTGAGCTGGAAGGAGTCGGCGGGATTTATTTCCATGGAATATGCGTATTTGTATCCGCCGGGAATTCCGCTGATCGTTCCGGGGGAACGAATCACTAAGGAAACAGCAGCAATGTTAGTGGATTATCAGAACAAAGGGTTTTCTGTGGAAGGAATTAGTGTGGAAAACTATATCGAGGTGTTGATAAATGAGTAAAATTTTTTATATTATGGGGAAAAGTTCTTCCGGAAAAGATACGATTTATAAGAAAATAAGAGAAAAACTGCCGCAGTTAAAGCGGATTACTCCTTATACGACCCGACCGATCAGGGAAGGGGAGACCGATGGTGTGGAATATTTTTTTGTGGACGAAGAAAGGCTGAACGAACTTAAGGAGAAGGAACGTGTCATAGAAGTACGTTCTTATAATACAAAGTGTGGAATCTGGACATATTTTACAGCAGATGACGGGCAGATTGATCTCCAGAAGTATGATTATCTTGTGATAGGGACTCTGGAATCTTATTATGGGATGCGGGAGTATTTTGGAGAAGAACAGCTGGTTCCGATTTATATTGAGGTAGAGGACGGGATGAGACTGGAGAGAGCGCTTTGCAGGGAACGACAGCAGAAGAAACCCAAATATGCGGAGATGTGCAGACGTTTTCTGGCAGATGCAGAGGATTTCTCCGAAGAGAATTTGAAAAGAGCAGGCATTGTAAGGAGATTTGAAAATCTGAAGATGGAAAAATGTTTGAGTGAAATTACAGAGTTGATCCGGGAAGAAATGACTTCGCTTTAAAAGAAAACAGGAAAAAGATAAAAAGAGAAGCAGGCGGGCAGATTTGCCGTTTGTTTCTCTTTTTTTGCTTTACAAGGTTTTAACTTGCAATTGAAGTGATATTAAAAAAGGAATGTTATAATGACGAACGTGCCATTAAGAAAGGAAACAGTTTGATGTTAAAGAAAGTAATAGAAGAGGCATTCCCTACCGTACTGGCGTTTACCATGTCAGGAATGTACAGCATTGCGGATGGGATTTTTGTAGGAAAGGCAGCGGGAGATACAGGGCTTGCAGCGATTAATATTGCGTGGCCGATCCCGGCACTGATCACTGCGCTCGGAATTGGAATCGGAACGGGAGGAAGTGTTTTGTACTCTCATTACAGAGGGCGGGGAGAGCAGAAGGTATGTGAAAATTTGTTTGAGCTTACAATGACACTTCTGATCGGTACAGGTATACTTGCAACGATTTTGCTGTCTCTGGTACAGAAACCGTTTTTAGAAATTTTGGGAGCTGCGGGAAGTGTTCAGATGGAAGCAATCAAGTATACGGCGATCATTATTGCCGGAAGTATCCTTCAGGTGGCAGGAACCGGAATCATGCCTCTTTTGAGAAATATGAATCAGTCGCTGGGAGCAATGCTCAGCATGGCAGCAGGATTTGCAGTCAATATTCTGGTGAACTATTATCTGATGTTCCGATTGAATATGGGAATCAGGGGAGCCGCAATTGGAACGGTGACGGCGCAGGCCGTGGTAGTTATGGCAGGATGTGCGATCCTGTGGAAAACAGGTTATCGAAAATGGAGGCTGTTGTGGCACAGGCAATATGCTGCAGATATTTTCAAGATTGGGATTACGGCATTTGGAACATCACTTGCGCCGACAGCTGCACTTATTTTTACAAATCTGCAGTGTCTTCGTTATGGCGGAAATGCAGCGGTGGCGTGTTATGCGGCTATTTCTTATATTGTATTCCCGGTTCAGTATTTTCTGACGGGAATCGGAGAAGGTGTACAGCCTCTGATTAGTTTTTATCATGGTGCGAAAAAGGAGACAGAGGTAAGAGCAGTAAAAAAAATCGCTTACACCGCAGAAATCATCTTAGGAATCACGGCGGCAGCAGTGACGATCTGTATGATTCCGTATATTGGAGGATGGTTTGGTCTGTCAGCAGAGTCAAAGCAGTATTTTTCTTCGGGGATGCTGATCAGTTCATTTGCATTTCTGTTAACGGGAACGGCAAAGTTGAATGTATCCTGTCTCAATGCAGTCATGCAGACGAAAAAAGCGGTGTTTATGACTTATATAGAAAGTCTGGCAGTTTCGCCAATCTGTCTGTTTTTGCTTCCGGCTGTCTGGGATATCAGAGGAATCTGGCTGGCGCTCCCGGCAACGGCAGGCATTATGACAGGAATTTACGGGTTGATAAGAAAGGATAGAAAAAATGAAGAATAAAGTAAAATTCAGGCAACTGGGCAGTGTGACTCTTTTTGTTCTGCCGGCATTCATTCCTCTGATCGTATTTTGGATTTATCCGATCCTGCGATCTGTCTATATTAGTTTCACAGACTGGGATTATATGACTCCGGACTACAATTTTGTATTTTTTGATAATTTTATTTCGTTGTTTCAGGATGCCAGATTTTACGATGCACTTTGGAACACAGTTGTGTTTACATTGGGAACTCTGATTCCGACGATCGTACTTGGTCTGATGCTGGCTCTTTTGATGCAGAAAGCATTTAAAGGAAGCGGGATCATCAAATTTATTTTGTTTTCGCCATGGATCACGCCGACTGTTGCAGTGTCGATCGTATGGACCTGGATCTACGATCCGAATACGGGAATTGCAAATACGGTAATGAGATTTCTGCATCTCCCCGAATTACAGTGGATTAAAAGTTCAGACACAGCAATGCTCGCTGTGATCATTGTGACTGTGTGGAAGAGTCTGGGATATGCGATGATCTTTTATCTTTCCGCATTGGAAAAGGTTCCGAAAGAGTTGTACGAGGCAAGCGGGCTGGATGGAGCAAAAAGGTGGCAGAGATTCCGGGATGTTACGATTCCGTGTATTTCTCCGACTACGTTTTTCCTGGTAATTATTACGATGGTAACTTCACTGCAGGCATATGATCAGATCCAGATCCTGACTCAGGGAGGTCCGTCCGGAAGCACAAGAACCTTGCTGTATATGTATTATCAGCTTGGGTTTGAAGAGTTTAACATGGGACAGGCAACTGCGGTGGCGATTGTGATGATTATAATCACCGTAGTATTATCGGCAGTACAGTTCGGTGCATCGAAAAAATGGGTGCATTATTAGAAAGAAGGACAGATTATGAAGATAAGAACAGGAATCGAAAAACTCGGAAAAGGAATGATTTTACTGATCTTCAGTATTTTCACAATCTTTCCGTTTGTATGGATGATTTTAAGTGCACTGAAAACAAAGGCGGAGATTATGGATGTCAGTTCATTTTTTCCGGCAGAATTCCAGTGGCATAACTTTTACCAGGTCATTTTTGAATCACCGCTTCTTCGATATGTCGGCAACAGTTTGTTTGTATCAGTGATCACGCTGGCGCTGCAGATCGTAACAGGTGCGATGATCGCCTATGCGATTGTTTTTATGAATTTTAAAGGCAAGAAAGCGTTGTTTGCAGTCATCATGGGAACTTATATGCTTCCGACAGCAGCAACATATATTCCGAGCTATATTATTCTGGCAAACTGGAATCTGCTGAACACGTTTACAGGGCTGATCATTTCCAACTGTGTCAGCATTTTCGGAATCTTTCTGCTTCGACAGGCATTCATGCAGGTTCCAATGGGACTGATCGAGGCAGCGAGAATCGACGGGGCAAGCTCCTGGAAGATTCTGTGGCGGGTCGTGTGTCCGATGACAAAATCTTCGTTCATCACATTTGGACTGATGAACTTTATTACCTGCTACAACAGTTATATGTGGCCTTCTCTGATCACAGATGCGGATGAGAAGATGATGGTGTCACAGGGATTGAGAAAATTCTTTATAGAAGGCGGTGCTTATGGAACAGAATGGCCCCTGGTCATGGCAGGAAGTACATTGATCGTACTGCCGCTTCTGATTCTGTTTGCATTTACGCAAAAGTGGTTTATCAATGGAATCGGCGGAGATACGGGTATGAAAGGATAATTCCTTTTTTACATAAAGAAAGCAAAGAAAAAACGATATACGATGCATGAAGGAGAAAAAAGAAAATGAAAAAGAGAATTGTATCAGCATTATTAGTTTGTGTACTTGGAATGTCCCTGGTGACAGGATGTGGAAACAATGCAAAGGCTGCAGAAACGACAAAGACGGCAGATGGAAAAATTCAGTTGGATCTCTGGTATTCCGGGGGAAAAACAGCAGTCAATGTATTTCAGGACATTGTAGATGCATTCAATGAGTCTCAGGACAAATATGAAGTTAAGACAACAACACAGGCGGATTATACAGAGACTTATGAAAAACTGCAGGCAGGGATTGCGGGAAAGAAAGCTCCGGACATGGCACTTCTGGATACAGATAAATCCAGAAATCTTTCTGAAAAAAATCTGGTTGCAGACATCAATGAGTATGTAGAAAAAGATGATTCCTTTGAAAAAGATGATTATCTGCCGGTATTTTATGAGCAGGGGGAGGATGAGAACGGAAAATTGTTTGCACTGCCTGCATATGGTACAACACAGGTGATGTACTACAATAAAGCGGCATTTGAAAAAGCGGGAATTGACCCGGCAACGATCAAGACCTGGCAGGATCTTGCAGCGGCAGCAGAGAAAATGACAGCTTCTGATGGTTCCTTTGTGGGCTGGGAGCCAATGTGGGGCTCAGGAAATCTGATTGATGCAGCACTCAGCAACGGAGCATCTCTTCTGAGTGAGGATGGGAAAAAAGTGATGATCAATTCAGACGAATGGGTAGAGGTATGGGAGAGCTTCCGTACATGGATTCACGATGACAAGATCATGAAAGTAAATTCCGGCGGACAGGGCTGGGAATACTGGTACACGACGATTGACGACGTTCTGCAGAATAAAGCAGGCGGTTATACAGGTTCTTCCGGAGATCAGGCAGATCTGGACTTTAGCATTGTGGGAGCCATGGAACAGCCTGGATTTAACGACAACCCTTCAGCACCAACGGCAGATGCACTGCAGCTTGTGATGCTTCAGAATTCTTCTGATGAAGAAAAAGAAGGTGTTTATGAGTTTATGAAATATTTTACAACTCCGGAAAATCAGGCAAAATGGTCCATGGGCACAGGATATGTGGCAGTACGTGAGTCTACACAGGAAGTAGAAGAGTTTAAGTCTTATGCAGAAGAAAATCCTCAGGCACTGGTTCCGCTTCAGCAGGCATCTCACGGAACACCGGCTCTTCAGGATCCGACAGGAGGAAAGATTCTGGATGCCCTGTCAATTGCAGCGGATAAGGTAGAGTTGGAAAACGTACCTGCACAGGAAGCTCTGGATGAAGCACAGAAAACAGCACAGGAAGCATTGGATGCATTATAAAATGAGAGATCAGATTAGATTTAAAATCGGAAAAGAAGAAAAAAATATTCAGGAAAAATGGATTGAAATTCCGGAAGGAACAGAACACATTCAGATGATGATAGAAATGCCCGAAGAATTTCAGTATATGGCATTCTTGTTTCTGGAAGATCCCAAAAAAGAAATTCGGTTTCAGAAGCTGCTGGGATATGGGCAGCAGAACCCGGGAATCGGAAAAAGCACAAAGGATACAACGATAGGAGGTGTTCCGGGAGAGATTTATCCCGGAACATGGAAAATCGGAATCGGCATTTTTACAGAATATGTTGCGCAGAAGCTGGGAGAACAAACCGGAGAAATTGTACTGACAGTTTCGGACCGGAAAGATGAGGTTTCTGATCCGATCGGCGGAGAATGCTGGGTGGAAAACGGACTTCATATCTCGGAAAAAAGCTATCGTTGGGAGAACGTATTTTGTCCGGAATCCGGATGGTATAAGGGTGATTTTCATACGCATACGAGGTTGTCTGACGGAAAAGAGACGATCGGTCATGCTTCTGAAAGAGCAGAGGAAAGCGGTTTGGATTTTTATGTGCCGACAGAACATAATCTGATGCATACCGGCTGGTGTAAGACTTCACTCTGTGTGCTTCCCGGAATTGAGGTAACGACAGATAAAGGACACATGAATCTGTTTGGAATTACGGAAATGCCGGAGAAAATTCTGGAGATCGTGAAGCATAACGGAGATGAGATCATAGATACGTATATGGACCAGACGATAGCACAAGCAAAACAAAAAGGATGGATTCGCAGTATCAATCATCCGTTTCTGACCATCTGGAAGTGGCAGTTTGAAAATACGGATCTGCGGGATATCAACTGTATGGAAATCATCAATGATCCGACATATCCGGATGGACCGGGATCTAATGATATGGCAATTCGTTTTTTGGATAAAGTATGGAATGAAGGACTTCGTGTGTTCGGAGTGGGAGGAAGTGATTCTCACAATCTGGAGGATGAATTTTATGACGGGGCAAGCCTTCCGTCTGCGGTGGGAGATCCCGCAACATGGGTATTTTGTGACGGATTAAGTCCGAAAAATCTGATGGATGCAGTCAGAAAGGGACATCTGTGTGTGACCAGATTCTGCAAAATAGAGCCCGAAATCAAGGTGGATGGTCAGGACTGTCTTCCGGGAGATGAGATCACTGCAAAGAAGTGTGAGATTACATATCGGGCGGAAATTTTGGGACTGACAGAAGAACCGGAAGCATTTCTTGTGATGAATGGAAATTATGTGGAGCTGCCGGTCAGTTCGTCTGAAACCGGAAGATATCATGTAGAGACAAACTTGATTCTGGAACGTACCTCCTGGCAGTGGATCAGACTGGAAGTCAGAACAAAGAAAAAAGAATTTCTGGGATATGTAAATCCGGTATTTCGAGGAAAGAAAGAGCCGGAGAGGACCACTTTCGGAGAAATCAAAGGAGAGACAGAAGGTTTAACAGATGATTAAAGGTATTTTATTTGATAAAGATGGAACTCTGATTGACTTTTTTTCCTTATGGATGGGTGCGGCAAAAGCGGTCGTAATACAGTTTTTAAAAGAAAATGAGCTTTCGGAGGAAGTAAAGGAACGTGTGTTTTATGCTATGGGAATCGAGAATGGAGAAATCGATCCTTATGGCGGGCTTGCGTATAAGTCCTATTCAGAAATTGCTCTGGATATTACGGATGAACTTTCAAGGGAGCAGATTTATCTGGACAGCCGAAAAGTGAGGATGCAGCTGGAGCGGCTGTTTGCTGAATATGTGACGGAAAGTCAGGCACAGTATGTGGAAACAGCGGACATTAAAGCAGTCCTTGATTCGCTGAAACAGAGAAACATTTGGATCGGACTTGCAACAGCAGATACTGTGCCGTCTGCAAAAAACTGTCTGAAACGTCTGGAGGTACTGGAAAAATTTGATTATGTGGGAGCGGATGATGGTGTCCTGCGCCCGAAACCGGAAGCAGATATGTTTCTGGAATTTCAGAAAAAATTCGGACTGAAGCCGCAGGAAATCGCAGTGGTTGGAGATACATATAATGACATTCGTTTTGCAAGAGAAAACGGGGGAGTTGCCATTGGTGTTTTAAGCGGAGTGAGTCAGGAAGCAGATTTTTGCGGGGAAGCAGATTATATATTAAATTCTGTGGGAGAACTTCCGCAATTATTGGAACAGATATAGATATTAAGGAGGCATTGCTGTGGCTGAGATTCAGTTGAAACATGTATATAAAAAATATGAAGACAAAGTAGTTGCGGTACAGGATTTTAATCTTAAGATCAAGGATCAGGAGTTTGTGATTTTCGTAGGTCCTTCCGGATGTGGAAAATCGACAACGCTGCGGATGATCGCAGGATTGGAGGAAATATCCGACGGGGAGCTTCTGATCGATGGAAAAATGATGAATCAGGTACAGTCATGCGACAGAGATATTGCAATGGTGTTTCAGAATTATGCACTGTACCCGCATATGACCGTATTTGAGAATATGGCATATAGCCTCCGGCTGAAAAAGGTACCGAAAAAAGAACGCAGACAGAAGGTGGAGGAAGCGGCAAAGATTCTTGGGCTCGAAGGGGTTCTGGACAGAAAGCCGGGAGAACTTTCGGGCGGGCAGAAGCAGAGAGTGGCAATGGGACGTGCCATCGTACGGAATCCAAGAATTTTCCTGATGGATGAGCCATTGTCCAATCTGGATGCAAAATTAAGAACACAGATGAGGGCGGAGATACTGAGGCTGTACCAGAAGCTGAAAACGACGTTTATTTATGTGACGCATGATCAGACAGAGGCGATGACACTTGGAACCAAGATTGTAGTGATGAAAGACGGAGTGATTCAGCAAGTCGCATCACCGGAAGAACTTTACAACTGTCCGGCAAATACATTTGTGGCAGGTTTTATCGGAATGCCGCCTATGAATTTCTTTCAGGGGAAATGCTGCAGAGGCGGAGAATATGGAACCTATCTTCAGATTGGAGATTTTGCGGTCAATCTGACAGAAGAAGATGCCCAAAGAGTTTTCCGAAAGGGATATATGGGTGAGGTGATCACAGTAGGTGTGCGTCCGGAAGATCTGGTACTTACAGAGGAAGGAACAGAGCATGAGGTTCTGGTGTATGAAATGCTCGGTGCAGAAACCTATCTTTATTTTACATACGAAGGGAAGGATGTGGCATTGAGGACAAATGCAGACACACCATATAGACGGGGAGACAGGATTTCTTTTTGTCTCAGAAATGATAAACTGCACTTGTTTGACGGTGACACCGGGATCAGAATATAAGAAAGACGGCGGAAGGAGACTTCTGCTGTTTTTTTTGTGCAATTGCAGGAATCTGGGTATATCTTACATCAAAATTATGCTATACTGAAACAGTAACCAGAAGGAATTCAAGAAAAGACAGCAGGTGATGATATGAGCAGTTTTAAAGACGTGGTTGGACACAAAAATATAATACAGTATATTGAAAATGCGGTAAAAACAGATAAGGTTTCCCATGCATATATTTTGAATGGGGAAAAAGGTTCCGGAAAACGACTTCTGGCAAATTTGTTCGCTATGAGCCTGCAGTGTCAGAACCGGGATGAAGACGGAGACGCATGCGGAAAGTGCCAGTCCTGCAAACAGGCAGCATCGAATAATCAGCCGGATATTATCAGGGTGACACACGAAAAACCAAATACGATCAGTATTGATGACATCAGAGAGCAGATCAACAATGATATTGTGATCAAGCCATACAGCAGCAAATATAAGATCTATATTGTACCAGATGCAGATATGATGAGTGTACAGGCGCAGAATGCGCTGTTGAAGACGATCGAAGAGCCGCCGGCTTATGCGGTGATCCTGCTTTTGACAGAGAATGCGGAGATTCTTCTTCCCACGATTCGTTCCAGATGTGTAATGCTGAAGCTGAGAAATATCAAAGATCAGCTGATCAAAAAATATCTGATGGAACAGATGGAGATTCCGGATTATAAAGCAGATGTGTGCGTGGCATTTGCGCAGGGAAATATGGGACGTGCGATCATGCTTGCGACATCAGAGCATTTTAACGAGATCAAGGAAGAGGCAGTTCATCTGCTGCGCGAGATCAATGACATGGATGTGGATGCGCTGGAGGCAGCCGTAAAACGAGTGGTTTCTTATAAGATGAATATCACAGACTATCTGGATGTGATCTCGGTATGGTATCGGGATGTGCTGATCTATAAAGCCACAAAGAATGTGGATCAGGTCGTATTTTCTGATCAGCTCAGATTTATCAAGGACCGGGCAAGCAAGAGCTCTTACGAGGGAATCGAGAATATTCTGGACGGAATTGAAAAGGCAAAGGCCAGACTAAAAGCAAATGTCAATTTTGAACTGACGATGGAATTGCTTTTATTGACAATAAAGGAGAACTGATAGAATGACAAAAGTGATTGGAGTAAGGTTTCGGACAGCCGGAAAAATCTACTATTTTTCACCGGGAAAGTTTGAGATCAAACAGGGAGACCACGTGATCGTGGAGACTGCGCGCGGTGTAGAGTATGGAAAGGTTGTGATCGGAACCAGAAAAGTAAAAGATGAAGAGGTGGTACAGCCGTTAAAATCTGTCATTCGGATCGCTACAGAACAGGATCATAAGACAGAAGAAAAGAACAGAGAAAAAGAAAAAGAGGCATTTCAGATTTGTCTGGAAAAGATCAGAAAGCATGGTCTGGAGATGAAACTGATCGATGCGGAATATACATTTGACAACAATAAAGTGCTGTTTTATTTCACAGCAGACGGGCGTATCGATTTCCGTGAGCTGGTAAAAGATCTGGCAGCAGTATTTCGCATTCGGATCGAGCTGCGTCAGATCGGTGTAAGAGATGAGACGAAGATCCGGGGCGGGATCGGAATCTGCGGAAGACCATTATGCTGTCACACGTATTTGTCCGAGTTTGCTGCAGTTTCCATTAAGATGGCGAAAGAGCAGAATCTGTCGCTGAATCCGACCAAGATTTCCGGAGTGTGCGGAAGACTGATGTGCTGTCTGACGAACGAGGAAGAGACTTATGAAGAATTAAACAGCCAGCTTCCGTCAGTAGGAGATACGGTTACGACTTCAGATGGATTGACAGGAACGGTCCATTCCTTAAGTGTTCTGAGAAAACTGGTGAAAGTAGTTGTAAATCTGGAAAACGATGAAAAAGAAATCAGGGAATATCAGGCGGAAGAATTAAAATTCCGTCCGCGTAAGCGAAAAGCGAAGGTCTCAAAAGAAGAGATGCGCAAGCTCGCGGAACTGGAAAAGGGAGAAGGAGCGTCAAGATTAGATGACAAATAATTTAAAATCCGGAGAGCGTCTGGATGATCTGCAGCTTAATGGGCTTCAGATCATCCAGGATCCGGAACGATTTTGTTTTGGGATTGATGCGGTGATGCTTTCTGATTTTGCCAGGGTCAAACCGGGGGAGAAGGTTCTGGATCTGGGAACCGGAACCGGGATCTTACCGATTTTATTGTCCGAGAAGACCAGAGGAGAGCATTTTATCGGACTTGAGATTCAAAAAGAAAGTGCTGATATGGCGCGAAGAAGTATAGAGTGGAATCATCTGCAGGAAAAAATTGAGATTGTGCAGGGAGATATCAAAGAGGCGGCAGCGTTATTCAAGCCGACTTTTTTTGATGTGATCGTGACCAATCCACCGTATATGCTGAACCAGCATGGTCTGCAGAATCCGGGAGATGCCAAAGCGATCGCGCGGCATGAGATTTTATGTACTCTGGATGATATTTTACGAGAGAGCAAACAATTACTTGCGGACGGGAAAGGACGGTTTTATATGATACACAAACCATTTCGTCTGGCAGAGATTCTGACGAAGATGAGAGAATATAAGATTGAACCGAAGAGGATCCGATTTGTGCATCCTTATATTGACAAGGAACCTACGATGGTGCTGATCGAAGGTCTTCGAGGCGGAAAACCTAGGGTAACGATCGAACCGCCTATAATTATGTATACCCGGTGAGGGTGAGAGAAAGGAAACAGCATGACAGGAACGTTATATTTGTGTGCAACTCCAATCGGAAATCTGGAGGATATGACTTTTCGTGTGATCCGTACACTCAAAGAAGTGGATCTGATCGCAGCGGAGGATACAAGAAACAGTATCAAGCTGTTAAATCATTTTGAGATACAGACACCAATGACCAGTTATCACGAATACAATAAATACGAAAAAGGAAGAAAGCTGGTAGAAAAGCTGTTGGAAGGACAGGATATCGCTTTGATCACAGATGCCGGGACGCCCGGAATTTCGGATCCCGGAGAGGAACTCGTGAAGATGTGCTATGAATCCGGAATTCCGGTAACATCTCTTCCGGGGGCAGCAGCCTGTATTACGGCACTGACAATTTCCGGGCTGTCTACCAGACGATTTGCATTTGAAGCATTTTTGCCATCAGATAAAAAAGAACGGGAACAGATTTTAAAGGAGATGGAGACTGAAACGAGGACTATGATCGTATATGAAGCACCTCATCGTCTTGTAAAGACTCTGAAATTGTTTCTGGAGCGGCTTGGAAACCGGAAGATTACCGTATGCCGGGAGTTGACAAAACGTCATGAGACAGCTCTTGCAGTGACTTTGGAAGAAGCAGTGGCTCATTATGAGGCAAATCCTCCAAAAGGGGAATGTGTTCTGGTGATCGAGGGGAAGAGCCGGGAAGAAGCCCGGGAAGAGGAGAGAAAACAGTGGGAAGAAATGACCATTGAAGATCACATGGAAGTATACACAAAACAGGGAATGGATAAGAAATCAGCAATGAAAGCTGTCGCAAAGGACAGGGGAGTGTCCAAGCGGGATATTTATCAATATCTGGAAAGCAGAAAATAAAAAAGGAACACGGAGATCAGTGAAAGATTTCTGTGTTCCTTTTTTGTACGATGAGCTTATGTGATTCAGATTTTTTTGATATCCACAACCTCTCCGTCTCTCATGGAGATTACTTTTTGTCCTGCAATCTCAGTTTCTCCCCGCTTGTTAGTTACATAGAGGACTGTAATGCCAAGCTCTTTGTTGATGCGCCGGATATCACGCATCATTTCTTTTCTGCGATGTTCGTTCTGTCGGGCAAAATCTTCATCGACCAGAAGGACTTTTGGTTTGCATACAACAGCACGTCCAAGCGCAACGCGTTGTTTCTGAGCCTCATTGATCACCCGGATCTTTTTCTCAAGAATGTCCGTGATATTGAAAAAATGCGCTGCCATTTTCACACGGCTGTCAATAATCTGCCGCGGAAGATTGCGAAGGCGCAGTCCAAGCGCAATATTGTCATACACGTTTAAGTGAGAATAGAGCTGATAATTCTGAAACGCCATGGCAAGACTGCGGTCACGGGGCAGAATATCGTTGAGCAGATCTTTTCCGAGATAGATTTCACCGGATGTAATATCCTCCATACCACCGATCATGCGAAGTATGGTGGATTTTCCGCAGCCGCTTGGTCCGAAAAAGGTAACAAACTCTCCGTCTTCTATATGCAAAGAAAGATTTTTGACAGATACAAATCCGTTGGGATATGTCTTGTTCAGATTTTCAAGAGTAATACTCGCCATCAGAACACCTCCTTATGTCTAACATCAGTGTACCATATTCAAACCTGCAAAACAATCTATTGCAGCATGAATTGAGCCAGGACCACGCTGGTTGCCAGTCCGGCGAAGGTGGCAATCAGCGCTCCAATCAGTGTGTAGCGGGAGTTTTTGATCTTTGCGGTCATGAAATAGACACTCATAGTATAAAAGATGGTCTCTGTACAGGACATGGAAATGGATGCGATCAGTCCGATCAGAGAATCCGTACCAAACTCTTTATAGAGATCCAGAAGAAGTCCGGTAGCGGCTGAGGAAGAGAACATTTTGACAACCGTAAGAGGAACCAGTTCTCCGGGAAATCCAATGGCAGCAGTAAACTGCCCGATACAGGAGGAAATCATCTCCAGAAACCCGGAAGCGCGGAGAATACCCACTGACACCATAAGTCCGATGAGTGTGGGCATGATCTTGAGAACGGTTAAAAATCCGTTTCGGGCACCTTTGATGAAATGTTCATAGACGTTGATCTTCATCAGAAGTCCATAGACGATGATGGCAAGGATCAGAAACGGGACAATAAAATTGGTGAGGTAGAGAAAAAGATTCATGAATGACTCCAAAATAAAATCAGATTTTTAAATCTATATGCGGTTTCAGAGAATAACATCCCTCAAGAACTCATAAGATAAAACAAAATCGATTTTGGGAGTTTGCCATGTCAGATCGTTTGCGAAAGAGCACAAAAAAGCAAGTCATCTCGATCATTCTTGTTCTTACCTTGCTGTTGTCTGTGATATTGTCCGGATGTCACGGGCAGTCTTCAGAAATCCAGAATAAAAAGTTCAGAAAATTTACCGAAACCTTATTTTGTCAGGAAGTGGCGTCAAATACGGTCAGTCTGCATTATACACTCAAAGATCCCGGTCAGTATGGGATTCAGGATTCCCCGGTTACATTCGGATATTTTAATACGGATAAAGGAACCCGAAAAATTTCCACAGAAAATACACAGGCGGCATTGAAACGATTTTCCTATCGGAAATTATCAAGGGAAAACAGGCTTACATATGATGTGTTGGATTATTATCTGGAGTTATCTAAAAAAGAAAGTGACTATCTGCTGTATGAAGAGCCCATGGGGACAGTCAGCGGTGTGCAGACACAGATTCCGGTCCTGTTGTCAGAATATCAGTTTCAAAGCAAAGAAGATGTGGATGCTTATCTGGAGCTGATGAAAACAACACCCGATTATTTTAATTCCCTGATCGCATTTGAACAGGAAAAGGCACAAAAAGGGCTTTTTATGGCAAGCTATACGGCGGACACCGTAATTGAACAGTGTCAGGCATTCATTGATATGGGAGACTCCAACTATCTGATTTCCACGTTTGTTGATCGGATCCAGAAACTTACAGATCTGTCCGAATCGGAGAAAAGTGATTATATCCAGAAAAATGCATATATGCTGCAGACCTATGTGTTGCCGGCCTATCAGCAGCTGATTAAAACCGTGGTGGAGTTGAAAGAATCCGGTAAGAACGAAGAAGGACTCTGTTATCTGCCAAACGGCAAAGAATATTATGAGCTGACAGTGCAGGCGTCCACAGGATCTGCAAGAACAGTTCCTCAATTACAAAAACTGACAAAGAATCAAATGAAAGATGATCTGGCGGCAATGAAAGCTGTGATTGGACTGACAGCAGAACAGGCAAAGGAAACAGCAGTGATGGAATCTACCGATCCAAAAGAAATATTAAACAGTCTGAGTCTGGATATTCAGAAGACGTTTCCAAAACTTCCTCAGACGAGTGTAGAAGTAAAATATGTGCCAAAAGCCATGGAAGCACATCTAAGTCCGGCATTCTATATGATACCGGCACTGGATGACACAGAAGAAAATGTCATCTATGTCAACCAGGCCCAGATGGGTAATAAGCTGACACTGTATACAACACTGGCCCATGAGGGGTATCCGGGGCATCTGTATCAGACGGTTTATTACGCATCAACAAAGCCGGATCCGCTGCGAAGTATTTTCAATTTTGGCGGATATGTGGAAGGCTGGGCAACGTATGCGGAAATGGGGGCCTACTATCTGGCGGATTCTCTTACCAGAGAGCAGGCGGTTCTGCTTCAGAAAAACAGTTCCATTTTGCTGGCATTGTATGCGCTGGCAGATATGGGGATTCATTATGATGGGTGGAATCGGATGGATACTGTAAAATTTTTCAAAGAATATGGAGTCGGAAGTGCGGAGATCGTAAATCAGATTTATGATCTGATCATTGGATCTCCGGGAAATTATCTGAAGTATTATATCGGCTATGTAGAATTTCTGGAATTAAAGAAAAAGTGGGTAGAAAAGAAAGGGCAGGATTTTTCGCAGAAGGAGTTCCATAAAGCAGTTCTGGATGTAGGTCCGGCGCCGTTTGAAATCGTAGAGAAATATATGTGGCAGGGAGTAAATTAAGGAATGTTGAATTATTTATGGGCAGGTATGATCATCATTGGAATTGTATATGGGGCATTTACCGGAAAAATGCCGGATATCACAAATGCAGCATTGGATTCTGCGAAAGAAGCGGTGACATTATGTATTACCATGGTGGGAGTGATGGCATTCTGGATGGGCATCATGGAAATTGCATCCAGAGCAGGGATCATTGAAATGGCATCGAAAAAAATGCGGCCGCTGATCCGATTTTTGTTTCCTGATATTCCGAAAGAGCATCAGGCAAATCAGTATATTACAACAAACTTTATTGCAAATTTTCTGGGGCTTGGCTGGGCGGCAACGCCTGCCGGACTTCAGGGAATGCAGGCGCTGGCCGAATTAGAACAGGAAAGAAGGATGAAAAGAGCGCCGGGAAAGGCAAGAAAGCCAGGTGTTGCGTCCAATGAAATGTGTACGTTTCTGATCATGAATATCTCTTCGCTGCAGTTGATCCCGATCAATGTGATCGCCTACCGGAGTCAGTATGGAAGTGTGAATCCGGCGGCAATCGTAGGGGCGGGGATTGTGGCGACAACGGTGAGCACGCTGGCCGGGATGGTGTATTGTAAGATCATGGATAGAAAGAGATAAGTCCGATCCGGGCATACTCGATCAATTCTTCTTCCACCCGTTTCATCAATTCCTTTGTCTCAGGATGAGTATACGGAATCCGCGCAATAATCCTTGGAATGTAGTTCTGCTCTTCAATGATATCCAGACTTTCCCGAAAATTAATATCATAGAAATAGGCGAGATAAGAAATCCAGTAATCCATCGGAGTCACCCGATTAGAGGAAAGAATGCATTCATGACGTAAAATAGAATCTTTTACTTTTGGAGAAACCACGGAGGCACCTGTCTCCTCTGCAGAAGTATCCATAAAAGTTTCCAGTTTATCTTCCAGTTTTACACGGCAGTTGTCCAGTTTATCTGCATCCCGGATAATCTTTGCATGAAGCAAAGTACGTGCATCGGAAATTCCTTCCAATTTAAAATCACTGTGTTTTGCAATGGAAATCCGGATGATCTCATCAAAATCTGATTCTGGAATAAAGTTACGGATCAGATTTTGATGAGGCGCATTGTCGAACAGAATTTTTACACCGTAAGCGGCATGATCCATCGTGTCCGGAAGAAAGCTGTCGAAGCGTTTTAACTGCTCAAAACGTCCGATATCATGCAGCAGTGCGATCATCTTGGCGAGGGACGTATCTTCCTCAGATAATTTCATACGGGCGGCAATATCGGCACTTTCTTTGACAACACCGTAGGTATGTACGATTTTTAGACGAATTTTGTCATTGTGGCAGTCGTAGTCTTTTAAATAATTGTTGAATTGGGTTTTGGCGGTATAAAAATCCATGAAAGTGGCACTCCTTATTATTGGGCATAATTATTTTTCCAGTTGTTTCTTAAGTTGTTCAATGATAGTTTGTTGTTCCTGAATAATGCTTTGTTGTTCACCAATGGTATTTTTCTGTTCATCGATCGTATCCTGCATTTGATCGATCATGTACTGCACGGTATTCTTATCCAATATTTGTAATTCTTTTGAAAACAATCCCATAACTTTCTCCACATTCCTGCAAAGCTCATAAATCTCCCGGTACATAGGAATAAACTTTGGATATTGTTTGATTAGCTGGACGATTATTTCCGGATTATCCTCGCTGAGAAATGTGAGCCACGCATCTAAATCGTTTTTGATACCTTATCGGACAAAGTCCGCCCGCCGCAGGCATGTATTACGGGATGCCCGGATGGGTATACCTTTATTGTGACGGGTTTCCCGATAGATGTCAAGTGGGATGAAAACGAATTCCTGCAGAAGCTCCATATGAAGTCCTGTATCTGACTTTTGACAAAAATGGTGGACATAATCCTGCTTGTGCCGTTTCATCTCTCCAGAACTTTTTTCTATAAAAACAATGGTATACACGCTTTTTATATCCCGATAGCTGAATTTCTTTTTCCGTTCATTTTTGGCACGTTTGTATTGCCGGAGCAAAAGATCAGCCAAATAGCATGCACTGCGTTGTCCGGGAAAGGAATATCCTATTTTTTGCACTTCAATGTTTGCAATGCTTCCATCTTCCAGTTGAACAACAATATCCATAATAAGCAAAGCATTTTCTTCTGCAATTCGGGAAGAATCGTTTGGAAGTACGTGTAAAATACGAATATGCCGTTGTAATATCAGTGACAGTAATTCTTCCAGACGTGAAGGTGCAGTATCCGGATTTAAAATTTCTTTGAAAAAAGAATCGTAAAGTATTTTGACACCCTGCATTCCTGTGCAAAATTGCAGAAATTCTTCTTGTTGGGATTCGTCCCACGAATCAAACAGAAATTTTAATTCAGGGGTAGTTTGAATTTTTTTACAAAGCTCCTCTCGGGTTTGAATCATTGGAAAATATTGTTTTAGTCCATTGCTCATAAGCGGTTCCTCCTGGTGGTTTGTTAATTAGATTGAAAATTTGATGATTTCATCTGGATTTGTTTTTTGAAAATAAAGAAGAGAACATGGAAATAAAAAGAAATATCCGTTCTCCTGAAATGTTATGAATAAAGTCTAACATGAGGAATATGAAGTGTCCAATAAAAATTTCATAAATAGATAGAGTCAAAAGAAAAGCCATTGATACTGTATACATCAAATATTTAGGGGGTACATCTTCAAAAAAGATTATGGTATAATAATACTCTTATAAGAAACCAAGTCAGGAAATGATATTTTATAACAAAGGAGGCAGAGGATGCTGCATGTAGCTGTTGTAGAAGATGAAACAGAGTATCGTGGATTGATACAGGAAATGGTGGGCAGATATGCAAAGGAATATGATCTCCAGATTCAGATTACAGCATTTCAGGACGGCAGAGAGTTGGTTCAGAATTATCAAAAATTTGATATTCTTCTGATGGATATCGAAATGCCTCATCTAAATGGTATGGAGGCAGCTCAGAAGATACGGGGGCTGGATAAGGAGGTAGTAATTGTTTTTATCACGAATATGGCGCAGTATGCGATCAAGGGCTACGAAGTAGATGCGCTGGATTTCATTTTAAAACCGCTCAACTATTATACCTTTTCCATGCGTTTTACAAGAGCTGTGGGAAGAGTGAAAAACCGGGAAGGAAAAAGGATCTGTCTGAATCTTCCGGATGGGGCGAAATTTCTGGACAGCAGAGAGATCTATTATGTAGAGATCCATAACCGGATGCTCCACTATCACACGAAAGCAGGAGTATTTACGATTCGCGGAGCATTAAAGGACGTGCAGGAAGAGCTGGAAGACTGGCATTTTGTAAAATGCAATCAGTGTTATCTGGTAAATTTGAAGTATGTTTCCGAAATCAGAAAAAACATTGCGGTTGTGGGTGGAGATGAGCTGGAAATCAGCAGGAGAAACAGACCTGCATTTCTGAGTGCAGTGGTAGATTTTCTGGGAGGCTGATGCAGGAAAGGGAAGAGGGAAACGATGAGTGAAAATCTAAAGCTGGGAATGGAGAGCCTGTGGTATGGGATTAATTTATGGATATCCTGTCTGGTGTTTCTGCTTCCGCTGAGAAGAAAGACACATTTTAAAGTCAGACTGATTCTATCGGGAGCAGTATGTGTTTTAATTTTGTCCGGAGTATATTATTTGATAGAAAATCTTACAGACTGGAGCTACTGGGGGCAGGTTCCCCTTTTATTTATTACGTATTTTAGTGCGGTTCTGATTTTTTACAATTGTGTGAAGGGCAAGGGATTTGGCCTCTGGTATTGTGGTGTATGGGGAACGATGACATTTTTGCTGGTACTGGAAACCAGCTATGTACTTTGCAGTCTACTGCTGGGAGATTTGGGAAACTGGCTTTTGAAAATTTTATTTTCGGTGGCAGTAAATGTGGCCATAGGACTGACACTGGCTCGCTGGATGCCGGAAAAGGGGCAATATCAGATTGGCCCGAGACAGATGGTTTCTGCATGGGTGTTTTGTATTATGTCAGAAAATTTGTTTATTTACGCAAAGGTCGATCAGGGGGCTGCTTTATTCAACATTGTGTTGCAGTTTTATTGTATCACCTTATTGTATCTGCAAAGTGCATTGTTTAAAAAGAGCAGTATGAGAAAAGAGCTGGAAACCATTCAGCTTCTCTGGCATCAACAAAAAGGGCAGTATCAGCTGTCCAAAGAGACGATAGAGCTGATCAATCACAAATGTCATGATCTGAAGCATCAGGTACAGGCGATACGTGCTGTCAAAGATGAAAAAGAGAGGGAAACATATCTCGAAAAAATTGAAAAATCCGTGCAGATCTACAGTGCTATCGTGAGAACAGGAAATGAAATTCTGGATACCATTTTGACAGAAAAAAGTCTGATCTGTGAAAATAGCGGGATTCATATCAACTGTGTGGCAGATGGATCTCTGCTGGCTTTTATGAATCCGGTAGATTTGTATACATTGTTTGGAAATGCTCTGGATAACGCAATTGAAGCGGTGAGAAAGCTGGAAAGCAAAGAAAAAAGAGTGATTGATATCATGCTGTACGAAAGACAAAGCTTTCTGATGCTGCAGATAGTCAATCCGATGTGCGGAGAAGTGAAGTTTGAGGATGGACTTCCGCTTACGACAAAGGCGAAGAACGGATATCACGGATATGGAATGAAGAGCATGCTCCATACCATTCAAAAATATGAGGGACATTTGACAACAGAGGTAAAAAATGGATGTTTTTATTTCAACGTTATGCTTCCTCTTGAAAGAGATTCCAACAAAAAGTAGAAGAGACACAAAGGGTCTGGTCAGTGAGCCAGGCTCTTTTTTGTAAAAAATTTACCCACTTACACCACAAGAAATACCACCTGAACAAAAACGGTTGTACTTGCAAATTATTGCAGATATAATCATTTCGAAATAAATTGAGAAGTGTAAGAAATAACAAAAACATGGAGTAATTACTATGCGAACCAGTAAAATGAGAAGAGAAATTGAACTGAAGAAAGGCTGGGTGTTCACAGGGCGTGACGGAAAAGCGGTCAAAGTGGATTTACCGCATACCTGGAATGCAGTGGACGGACAGGATGGAGGAAATGACTATTATCGAGGAACCTGTCACTACAGCACTACATTTGCAGCCCCGGATCTTGACAGCAAGACCCAGAGAGTATATCTGGAGTTTCAGGGAGTAAATTCCTCTGCCGAGGTGGTGTTAAACGGTCAGAAGGTGATGAGTCATGACGGCGGATATTCCACATTCCGTGCAGATGTGACAGAGTTTTTAACAAAAGAAAACAAGTTAGAAGTAGCAGTGGATAACAGTGTCAACGACAGGGTATATCCTCAAAAAGCAGATTTCACATTTTATGGTGGAATTTACAGAGATGTTCTTCTTCGTATTGTATCAAATGAACATTTTGAGATGGACTACTACGGCGGAGACGGTGTAATGGTAACGCCGACAGTAGAAGGAAAAGATGGAAAGGTTCATGTAGAGAGTTTTCATAAGGCGGAAAATGCCAAAGTAGCAGTAACTTTAATTGATGCACAGGGAAATCCTGTAGCAAAAGGTGAAGGAAAAGATGTGACGGTTACGATACCGGATGTACATCTTTGGGATGGAGTAGAAGATCCATATTTATATACAGCAGTAGTAGAGTTGATGAAAGATGGAGAAGTCAAAGACGACGTTCGCATTCCATTTGGTGTCCGTACATTCAGCGTGGATCCGAAAAAAGGATTTTTCCTGAACGGACGCTCCTATCCTCTGCATGGAGTATCCAGACACCAGGATCGGAAGGGAATCGGAAATGCATTAACAAAAGAACACCACAGAGAAGATATGGAATTTATCCGTGAGATCGGGGCGAATACAGTTCGTCTCGCGCATTATCAGCATGATCAGTATTTCTATGATTTGTGTGATCAGTACGGAATGATTGTCTGGGCGGAGATTCCATACATCTCAGAACATATGCCAAACGGACGGGAAAATACCATTAGCCAGATGAAAGAGCTGATTGTACAGAATTACAATCATCCAAGTATCGTTACATGGGGAATATCCAATGAGATCACGATTTCCACAAAGGATAATAAGGATATGCTGGATAATCACCGTGAACTCAATGATCTGTGTCACAAAATGGATTCCACACGTCCTACAACACTGGCCTGCTATGCAGTGTGCGGTCCTTTCAACAAGGTAGCACATCTGTCTGACTTAGTAAGCTGGAACTTGTATTTGGGATGGTATGTTCCAGGGTTGTTTTTAAATGACTGGTGGATCAGCTTTTTCCACCGCGTGTACCCTAACAGGTGTTTGGGATATTCTGAGTATGGCTGTGAAGGAATGCCGAATTTACATTCCTCACGTCCAAGAAGAGGAGACCATACAGAAGAATATCAGAGTCTCTACCATGAATTTATGCTGAAATGTTTTGAGCGTTATCCGTATATGTGGAGTACCCACGTATGGAACATGTTCGATTTTGCGGCAGATGCGAGAGATCAGGGTGGAGAGCCGGGAATGAATCATAAGGGACTTATGACATTCGACCGGAAAGTAAAAAAAGACAGCTTCTACATTTACAAAGCGTACTGGAGCAAAGAGCCTTTTGTACATCTTTGCGGAAGCCGCTACGTAGACAGAACGGAAGCAGTCACTACAGTTAAGGTTTATTCGAACCAGACAAAAGTTGCATTATATGCAAACGGCAAGCTGCTGGAAGAAAAGACAGGCAATAAAGTCTTTGAATTCCGCGTTCCGTTAAGCGGAGAAGTTCGTCTGGAAGCTGTGTCCGGTCAGGCAAAAGATACGAGCACAATTCGCCGTGTCAGCAAGCCAAATCCGGATTACAAGCTCAAAAAGAGCAAAGGAAAGAGCCAGAACTGGGTATAAGAAAAAAGCAACTGCAAATCTTGCAGAAGAAATTGAAATAAGAAACGAGTAAATCGGATGGTCCTCTGCTTTTACAAAGCAGAGGTGCTGTTTTAGGCAAAGAGACAGACCGCCGCATCCGGGCGGGAGAATGGAGAATAATATGAAACAGGAATCTACTCAGGCAACATCTGTCAATGCTCTGAACAGGGCAAAGATGTATCAGCTTGTTCTTTTCCCTATGAATAATGGGGCGACAAATGTCTATTATATTTTGACAATGAACTTTATTGCATATTATGCAAACGGAGTTCTTGGCTTATTGCTGGCATTTGCAACTACAATGGTAACATTGATGCGTGCAGGAGATGCGTTCATTGACCCGATCATCGGAGCAATCATGGACAGAACTTCTACCAAATGGGGAAAATTCAGACCGTTTATGGTAATCGGAAATCTGATTATGATCGTATCCTCAATTTTACTGTATTTTGGAACCCGTATCATTTCTGAGGATATGATGTGGCTGCGTTATTTATGCTTTATTTTATTCTACGCACTGAATATGGTTGGATATACATTCCAGACATCTGTTACACGTTCAGGACAGACATGTCTGACAAATGACCCGAAACAGAGACCTCTGTTTACAATCTTTAATACGATTGCCAGCCTGATCGGTATGGGGCTTGTACAGTTTCTTGCGCCGATCGTAACCGGAGGAAATTACAGAACAGAAGAATTCTTTAATATCATGATTCCTCTGGCGATGATCGTATCAGCGATCATGACTGCACTGGCTGTTATCGGTATTGCAGAAAAAGACCGTCCGGAATTCTTTGGACTTGGTGGAGAAGGCGGAAAAGAAAAAGTTAAAATAAAAGAATATGTAGCTATTTTAAAAGCAAACAAAGAATTACAGAGATTGATGATCGCTGGTGCAGGATGTAAGCTTGCATTCTCGATCGCAACGAATATGACGGTTCTGGCGATGCTTTACGGAGCGATGATGGGAGATTACAAAGGTCTGTATCTTCCGATGATGATCGTCGGATATGTATTTTCCGTTCCATTCTTCCTGTTGACAGTACGTACTTCACAGAAGAAAGGACAGAAGGCATCTTTAATGCTCTATATCAGCGTTGCACTTGTTATGTACATCGGTGTTTTAGCATTGCTTCTGTTGTGGAAACCGGAAGTTGCAGCGATGAATCTGAGTCTGACAAACCTGAATCTCTATACGATTCTGTTTATCCTTTTCTTCGGAATCGGATACGGAGCATACTATGCAACAGCAGATATGCCGATTCCAATGGTTGCAGACTGTTCAGATTACGAAACATTCCGTTCCGGACGCTATATTCCGGGAATTATCGGAACCTTATTCTCACTTGTGGATAAGCTGGTAAGCTCTCTGGGATCTACAGTAGTAGGAATTGCGGTGACAATCATCGGACTGTCAACACTTCCGGATGGAACAACCCCTTATTCAGAGGGAATGCATACGATTGTAATCATTTTATTCTGTGTTGTTCCAATGCTTGCATGGATCGCAACACTGATCGCAATGCGCGGATATAAACTGACCGGTGCAAGAATGAAAGAAATTCAGGCGATCAATGCAGTGCGTAAGGATGCGATCAGCAAAGGAATGAGCGTAGAAAACGCAATGCAGAAATGGCAGACGATCGATCAGGTGCCGGATGAATTTAAAGCACACTAAAAGTGAAAAAGTAAACATATAGAAGGGATATCCTTTCATCAGATATGCTCCCTTTCGGGAAGGCAGTTAAAATAACAAGACTGTTCTCCCGGGAGGGGGCATATTGTGTTACAGAACTATTTGTACCTGAAACCGACTTCGTGCTATAATATGACAGACACAAATCAACGAGATACGGAGAAAATTATGCAGTTACGATACGAGATCCCGGACACATTCTGGAGTTTGTTCCGTTCGGTAAACCGGGAGATTTACATGGAGTCGCTGTTGGTGATTAATGAGGAATATCAGTACAGTAATTATTTTCTGACGAAAGAAATCTGTGTGCAGGTATTGAGTGATATGAATGCACAGAAACAGGTTTTGCTTCAGCGGGAGGAGAACGAGACGGATTTTGACATGCTGGAGACGACAGCATCCCGCATTTTACGGTGGCTTTTAAAGACCGGATGGCTGAAGAAGATCGAAGATTACAGTACGATGACCACAAATATTGTGATACCGGATTATGCGGCGGTTTTTATTGAGGCATTTGAGCGACTCACGTCCGAAGAGCTGGAAGAAACAGAATTATATATTCAGAATGTATATGCTACGCTGTTTTCCTTTCAGAATAATTCCAGAGTAAATCTGAATATGCTCAGGACGGCCCTGATCAATACAAGAAAGCTGAACAAAGCGCTGCAGGATATGCTCCATAATATGGACAAGTTTTTCGAGAGGCTTTTGGATCAGGAGTCTTACGGAGAACTTTTGCGGGAGCATCTGGACGGGTATGTGGAAGAGATTGTCAAGAAAAAGTATCATATCTTAAAGACCTCAGACAATTTTTATATCTACAAGATGGACATCAAAAAATGTCTCCGGGATATGCGGGAAAATGAAGAATGGATTGAAAGCATCCGGCAGAAAGCAAAAGCAGCAGGAGATACGAAAGAGGATGTGTTAGATCTGCTGGATCTGATCGAACGGGGATTTGATGACATTGAACACAGAATCTCCAATATGGACAGAGAGCATTCCAAATATGTGCGGGCAACTGTGAGCCGGATGAATTATCTGTTAAGCGGAGAGACTGATACCAAAGGGCTGGTGGTGCAGCTTCTGAATAAAATATCTGCGCAGGAAGAACCGGAGAAGCTGCTTACAGAAGCGGGAAAACGGATGAACCTGTCTCTGTTTGAGATGATTTCCGAAAAATCATTGTATAAGAGAAGAAAACAGAGGACAGACTTTATCAGCCAGATGGGACAGGATGAAGAATATGAAGATCTGAACCGGGAGGATGTGCTGAAGTTAAACCGGATCCAGATGCGCTACAGCAGACAGGAGATTGAGGATTTTATCGAAGAGCATATGGAAAACGAAGTGATGGACGCCGGAACACTTCATATTACAGAAGAGACAGCATTTGAAAAACTGATCCTGGCATATGACTACAGTACCAGAAAGAACAGTAAATATCGGGTATTGAATGAGGAGGAGACAGTCATCCAAAGTGGACAGTATCAATATCCGGCATTAAAATTTGTGCGAAGGAGACCGCAATGATCGAATATTACGAACAGCTTTCGGAAGAAGAGCAGGACGATATCAAACATGTGATCCAGACATTATATCGTCAGACCTTTCTTCTGGAACGAAAATTTGAAAAACGGACCGGGCGGATGGTTCCGGTCAGGGAGTACCGTGTATGCAGCAAGCACAGGGAATTTCTGGAGAAATATTTTGCAGTTGCCGGAATCACACTGCAGGAAAATCTGCATATGGGCGTCATGTACATCCAGGGAGAGACACTATGGGGAGAAAAGCTCTCCAGACTTGCCACAATCTATATTCTGGTGTTAAAGCTGATCTATGATGAGCAGATGGCAGCAGTGTCATCCAGCAGCCATATCGTGACCACTCTTGGAGCAGTGAACGGAAAAGCGGGAGAATTCCATGTGTTAAGCGGCCTGCCGTCCCCGACAGAGATGCGGAGGACTGTTGCATTTTTGAAAAAATATCAGATTGTGGAACCTGTGGATGTGATGGAGGAGCTGGATGAGAACAGCAGACTTGTTATTTATCCGTGCATCAATACAGTGCTGCTTGGAGATGATATCAGAGAACTATTAGAGACGTTCAGCGAGGAGGAAGACAGTGGAGACAAAACAGGCGTTCAAAGCGCTCTCGAAAATCTGCCTGAATAACTGGCATTACATAGACAGAAAAGTACTTACTCTTAATCAGGGAATCAATTTCTTTACCGGACATTCCGGAAGTGGAAAGTCTACAGTGATCGACGCCATGCAGATCGTACTGTACGCGAACACAGACGGAAGAGGATTTTTTAATAAGGCGGCAGCAGACGACTCTGACCGTTCTCTGATCGAATATTTAAGGGGAATGGTGAACATCGGGGAAAATAACGAATCCCAGTATTTGAGAAACCAGAATTTCTCCAGTACGATCGTTCTGGAGCTGGAGCAGACAGATACGAAAGAAAAGCAGTGTGTGGGAGTGGTATTTGATGTTGAGACAGCCACAAATGAGATCAATCGCCTGTTTTTCTGGCATAAAAGCGGGCTTCTGGAAAATCAGTACCGGGCGGATAAGCGCTGCCTGACGACATTTGAAGTCAAAGAATATCTGCAGCGGACATTTTCAAAGGAAGAGTATTATTGTGGTCCGAGCAATGAGAGATTCCGCAGACAGATGTATGACATTTATCTGGGTGGTCTGGATATCGAAAAATTTCCTCGTTTGTTCAAGCGAGCCATTCCGTTTCGTATGAATATCAAACTGGAAGATTTCGTGAAAGAATATATCTGTATGGAACAGGATATGCACATTGAAGAGCTGCAGGAAAGTGTGATGCAGTATGGAAGAATGCGCGGGAAAATCGAAGAGACCATGGAAGAAATCGGGTATCTTCAGGAGATCCGGGGTTCCTATCGGCAGTATGAAGAAAAACAGGAAGAGACGGCGTCCTGTACCTATCAGATTTCCAGGCTGGAAATCCTGCATCTGCAGAGTAAGATCCAGGAACTGAATGACCGGATGAAAGAGACACAGACGGAGATTGCAGGACAGGAAGCGAAAAGAGTCAATCTGGAGAAAGAGCAGGCAGAACTTCAGAAAGAATACGAAGCAATAATTTTGAAGATTGCGGACAGTGGTTATGCAGCCATGGAAAAAGATCTGGAGAGTCTGAACGAAGCCCTGGAACGGCTGCAGAACAGTAAGGCAAGATGGAAAAAGATTGCAGATGGTCTCAAAGAGTGGAAAGAAAAAGATGTGACGCCGAACCAGACCTTGTGGGATATTGACCGGTTTGTTTCTGGAAAGATCACGGAAGGTGAGCTGGAAAGGCTGCAGACAAGTCTGACACAGATCCGGGAAGAACTGGAAGAAGAGCGTCAGGAGACAGATGCCAGACTTCGCGCGGTCAAAAAAGAAGAAAAGGCAGCACGGGAAGAATTAAAAGAGCTGAAACAGGGAAGAAAAGCCTATCCAAAAGAACTGGAAGAAGCGAGATATGAGTTGAGAAAACGGCTGCATGAGAAGTGCGGCAAGTTTGTCAATGTGCAGATTCTGGCAGATCTTCTGGATGTGCGGGACGAACGCTGGCACAATGCCATCGAAGGATATCTCGGAAACAACAAGCTGCTTCTGGTCGTGGAACCAAAGTACGCGAAAACTGCCATGGAAATCTATCAGGACATGGATAAGAAGAAATTTTTCCGGGCAGCAGTTCTGGATACAGAAAAAGTACAGGAGACAGAATGGGAAGTAAAAGAAGGAGCCCTGGCACAGGAACTGATCGCAAAAGAGCCGTATGTGCAGGCATACATCAATTTCTTCCTCGGAAATGTCATCAAATGTGAAAGTATCGAAGAGCTTCGTCAGAACCGGATCGGAATCACTGCAGACTGTGTGCTGTACCACAGTTTCCGTCTGCAGCATATCAATCCGGAAAATTATACGAGAAGGGCATATATCGGAGAGACCAGTATGCGTCAGAGAATCCGCCGTCTGGAAGAAAAATGTGAGAGTCTTCAGGAGGAACGGATTCCACTGCAGGAAATGCTGGAAGAAATCCGCAGGATCTCTCAGCTGGAAGGACTGACACAGCCTCTGGAGGATTACAGACAATGGCTGTCTGATCTGCAGAAAATTCCTGCAAAGGAGGCAGAAAAGGCCAGGCTTCTGGATACAATGCAGAAGCTGCGAGAGGAATCTGTTCTGGTGTGGGAGCAGCAGAAACAGGAAATCCAGCAGAAGCAGGAAGCAAAGAAAGCAGAGATTGAGGCAGTTCAGAAAACCATCTGGAATCATCAGGAAAACGGAAAACGATTCCAGAACATGCAGGTAGATTTTAATGAACAGTTAGTGCAGAAAGAAAATGAATTCCGGCAGCAGGACAGAGAAAAATATGAGCCGGAATTTCAGGAGTATCTGGAGGGCAGACAGAGCCGCAATTATGAGTACCTGATGCGGGAACGTATCAAGAAAAAACAGCCTTTGGAAGATGCGCAGGAAAAAGCATATGAAAAACTGGTAGAAGCAAGGAGTGCATATCTTCGAAAATATCCAAACAGAACCTATTCTGCAACGATCCGTGACAATGACGTGTACGAAAAGCAGCTTTCAAATCTTGAGTGCGATAACCTGGAAAAATACAGGGAAGAAGCACAGGAACAGGCGAGAGCAGCAGTGGAACACTTTAAAGTTGATTTTGTATCCAAGATTCGTTATGCAATCAAAGAGGCATATCAGAAAAAAGATGAATTGAACCGGATCATCAGCCGTCTGGATTTCGGAAAGGACAAGTATCAGTTTGTCATTACGAAAAACAAAGGTCCGGACGGACGATTCTATCGGATGTTTATGGATGACGCATTGGATATCAATCCGTCTCAGTTGAGTGACCACATGGAAAATCAGATGAACCTGTTTACCATGGAGCATGAGGAAGAATACGGAGATCTGATGAATGAGCTGATCGAGATTTTCATTCCGCCGGAGAATGCCACCAGGGAAGAGCTGGAGGAAGCCAGAAAAAATATGGATAAATATGCAGATTATCGCACGTATCTTTCCTTTGATATGCAGCAGATCGTGCAGGGAGAAAAGGATATGCGGATCGGTCTGAGCAAGATGATCAAGAAAAATTCCGGTGGAGAAGGTCAGAACCCGCTTTATATCGCGCTTCTGGCAAGCTTTGCACAGATTTACAGAATCAATCTGTCTCCGAAGATCAAGCGTCCGCCAACCCTGCGTCTGGTTGTCCTGGATGAGGCATTTTCCAAAATGGATGCAGAGAAAGTAGCAAGTTGTATTTCTCTGATCCGGGGACTGGGATTTCAGGCGATTATCAGTGCAACAAATGATAAGATTCAGAACTATCTGGAAAATGTAGACAAGACATTTGTGTATGCAAATCCGAATAAAAAGCATATTTCGATACAGGAATTTGAACGAATGGAGTTTGAACAGCTGCAAGGGGAAGAATGATGACGTGGATATTGGGAAAAATTGTGGAATTGCTGGAAAGTGGTGAAACAAACTGGCGTACAGAAAAATGCGGAAGAAAAACATTGAATAACAGCGCCAAAAGCGCCAGTGAAATACCACCTTTGTATCAAGGCTGTTCACGGGAAAAAGCAATACAGGAAGCGATTGATCTGCAGGAAAAAGGACTGGTGAAGATCAACTGGCTGATCCGAGGGAGCGATATCAAAAGTCTGGTGTTTCATCTGGAAGACAGAGATCAGTTCTATCAGTTGTATCGTGAAAACGTAAAACCGAGGTTTATTCCCAAACAACAGAGATTGTGGAAGTATCAGGAATTTTTGAGAAAAGAAATGTCTGTGGTTCAAAAACCATGGATCCGGAGCTACTATGTGGATCTTCTGGAAAAATCTGAGAAAAATAATGGAAACTGGGAACCGGATGAAAGACTGAAACAAGTGCGGCAGTATGCAAAATGCTTTCGGGAACTGGATAAATTGCAGAAACTGACTTATGCGAAAGTATTTGCGAGCAATTCTCTGGAGGGATCCAAAAATTTCACGAAAGAGATGAAACAATATGTCATCCGTCAGGCCAGAAAAACCAATCCAGACAGAACAAAGCTTTTGGATGATATAGAAGTTCTGGAAGAGATTGTATTGATTCGAGACTGTTATCAGAGTATGTATATCAAAGGAGAATTGCTGCTGTATTTTGTAGATGACAGAGGAAGAACAGCCGCTGTTAATACGAAGATTTGGAAATATGGAACAATTCTGGAGGGAGAATCATTATTGCATGCAGAGCTGGAACCAGAGCAGCCACAGATACAAAAAGTGATTATCTTTGAGAATAAAATGAATTTTGTGATGGCGCCTTATGAAGAAGGAACATTATATTTATTTGTGGGTGGATATCCGGGACCGAAAGTTTGCCGGATTTTACATAAACTAAATAAGATTTCGAAAAAGAGACAGCGCCATATAGATGTATATCACAGTGGGGATCTGGATTATGGCGGAATCCGAATTTTTCAATACGAAAGAAATCAGGTTTTTCCGGATTTGAAACCATTACAGATGGATGTAGATACTTATTTACAGCATCAGCAGTATTCATATCCGATTCGGGAAGAGACAAAAAGAAAACTGAAAAAACTGGAAGATGGAAATGAGCAGATCAAACAGCTGTTGGAACTTATTATTCAGGAAGGCAGAGGGATTGAACAGGAGAGTTTTATTGAGGTAGATCTCTGCTGAGATAATACAGAGAAAAGAGGGAATCACATATGAAATTAATGATCGCATCAGATATTCACGGTTCTGCATATTACTGCAGAAAAATGTTGGAAGCTTACGACAGAGAAAAAGCAGACAAGCTCCTTTTATTGGGAGATATTTTATATCACGGTCCGAGAAATGACCTGCCAAAAGAATATGCGCCGAAAGAAGTCATTACCATGTTGAATGCAAGAAAACAGGAGCTCTTATGTGTCAGAGGAAATTGTGACACGGAAGTGGATCAGATGGTTCTGGAATTTCCGATTCTGGCGGATTATTGTTTTTTGAATCTGGATGGACAGAATATTTATGCAACACATGGTCATGTGTGGAATCCGGGAAAGCTGCCGATGCTGAAAGCAGGGGATATTCTGCTGAACGGTCACACACATATACCGGCATGTGAAAAGATTCATACGGAAGCGGATCAGAGTGTCATGTACATGAATCCGGGTTCTGTGTCGATTCCAAAAGAAAATTCAGAACACAGCTACATGATCTGTGAGAATGGTGTGTTTGAATGGAAAAATTTAGAGGGAGAGGGTTATCAAATATGGAAGAGAGATACGCGTTGCTGATCGATGCGGACAATGTTTCAGCAAAATATATCAAACCGATACTGGATGAGTTATCCAAGTATGGGAATGTCACGTACAAGAGGATTTACGGGGACTGGACCAGCACCTACAATTCCAGTTGGAAAGAGGTGCTTTTGCAGAACTCAATCACACCGATCCAGCAGTTCAGCTATACTCATGGGAAAAATGCGACCGATTCGGCAATGATTATCGATGCCATGGATATGCTGTACACAAGCGAGCTGGAAGGATTCTGTCTGGTGTCCAGTGACAGCGATTTTACAAAGCTGGCAAGCAGACTTCGGGAAAGCGGAAAAATGGTGATTGGAATGGGAGAAGATAAGACACCGCCGCCGTTTCGAAAAGCCTGTGATATTTTTACCGTATTGGAATTGCTGTTAGAAGACAGCATGCTTGAAAAACCGGAAAAAGCAGCGGCACATGCAGTTATAGGAAAAGAGTCCAAAAAAGAGTCTGCCGGTGCAGTCTCCAAGAGTCAGATTGAAGAAGCGGTCGTGAAGATTATTACAGAAAATCAAAACAACGATAAGGAGACAGGACTTGGAGAGGTCGGAAGCCGTCTGGTCAAACTGTACCCGGATTTCGATGTGCGAAGATATGGATACAGTCTGTTGTCCAAGTTTCTGGAAACATTTCCAAAACTGAAGCTGTTACAGGATGGAACGAAAGTATCCGTGACATTGTATGAAGATAAAAGTCAGCAGGAGCGTATTGAAGAATATATTATGTACCAGTTGAAACAGGCGGGATGTCAGGGAGTATCTCTGGGAACTCTCGGAAATAAGATTCGAAATAAGTTCGGGAATTTTAAAGTGAGAGATTATGGATATTCGCAGTTTCAGCAGTATATCAAAAGCTTTCCGGATGTAGATTTAAAGGATGACGGAGAGCAGAAGTGGGCAGTGTTGAGAAGATAAGCGGAACAGTCGTGTGAGAAAAAATCATGCGGCTGTTTTTTATCCTCTTGACAAAACTAAAAACCTAGTGTACTATCTAACTATAGCACTGATACACGAGGCGGAAGGAGGAAGAAGATGAATTACAATGCAGAGATACCGATCTATCTGCAGGTCATTCACGACTTGAAGAAAAAGATGATCCAGGGAAAGATACTTCCCGGAGAGAAGCTTCCATCCAACAGAGAGCTGGCGGTTCTTTATAAGATCAATCAGAACACTGCGGCAAGAATTTACAGAGAGATGGAGACACATGGATATTGTTATACAAAGCGGGGGATTGGAACATTTGTGATGGAGGAAGAGACGATGTTCGAGACGATTAAAAAAGAAATGGCAGAAGAATTGTTGAGCAGCTTTATACATGAGATGCAGGATCTTGGATTTGAAAAAGATGATATTATCTCAAAAATTGCAGACTACAAGGAGGAGAGAAGATGATTTTAGAATGTCGTGATTTAAGCAAATCATTTTACACAAAAAAGGCGTTGAATGAAGTTTCGCTGAAACTGGAAGGCGGAAAGATCTATGGTCTGCTAGGGGAGAACGGAAGTGGGAAGACCACATGGATGAAGATCATCTCCGGTCTGACAAAGCCTACATCCGGAGAGGTTTTGTTCAAGGAGCATCCGTGGTTCTATGGAGATAAAGCAGAGATCGCCTACATGTCTACAGAGCCGTTTTTCTACAGTTTTCTGGATGTGAACGGAGTCGGACAGTACTATAAAGATTTCTTCCCGGATTTTGACGAGAAGAAATTTCACGAGATGGTAAGAAGGATGTCCCTGGAAGGCAAGATGAAGGTCAAAGAACTGTCCACCGGTATGACAGCAAAGCTGAAGGTGATCGCAACACTGAGCCGCAAAGCAGAGCTGTATCTTCTGGATGAGCCGTTCAATGGAATTGATTATAAAGCAAAAGAAGAGATTCTCGGGATGATCCTGGAGTCAGCAAATGAAAAAAATACCTTTGTAATTTCCACACATATGATCGATGAGATCGAAAGTTTTATCGATGAGGCAATCTTTATCAAAGACGGAGAAGTTGTGCGTCGGATGTCAGTGGAAGAAGAACGGATGCAAAGTGGAAAATCCGTGGCAGATATTTATCTGGAGATCATGTAGGAAGAACAAAGGCAGAATGAGAAAAGAGAAAGAGAGGAAACAAAATGGGACGTTTGATCAAATATGAGCTGAAAAAACAGCAGACATCCAGAAACATCATACTGGCGCTGCTTCTGGTATTTTTACTGGCATTTGCGGCAGGAATTTTTTCAGACAATGGGAATATGGTAGGAATCAGTATGGGACTGGAGATTTTTGTTGGAATGTTTGTCTTCTTCTATATGGGAATTGAAAGTCTGTTGATATTGAATCGTGACCTGAAAACAAAGCAGAGTCATATGCTCTGGATGGTGCCGATGCCAAGCTGGAAGATCCTTGGTGCAAAATATATCGCAGCAGCGTTGCAGATTTTCTGTATTTCAGCAGCATATGTGCTGGCTGGTACCGCATGCGTTATGACGATGATCGCAAAAGAGGGAGCATGGAAAGAACTTATGCAGGCAATCCGCATGGGATTTGAGTGGCTGCTTCAGGGCAACCTGGACTGGATAACCGTTCTGGCAATCTTGCTGTTTTTCTTCCTGGCATGGACATCTGTGATCGCAACCGGATTTCTGGCAATTATTGTATCCAGAACGGTATTGATCAATTCCAGATTTGCAGGGATTGTTTCTTTGATCCTGTTCTTCGTGATCAACGGAATTGTGGAGTATGTTTATAACCTGTTTGCAAGATACGAGGTTCTGGGAATTCACAAAGGACTTTATATCGGAATCGCAGAATACGGATTCTATATTGTGGTATGTGTTGGATTGTTTGCCATATCCAGCGTGCTGGCAGAAAAGAAATTAAGTGTATAAAATATGGAAGGTACAGTCTGTTAAATCGGATTGTATCTTCTTTTTTAATTTTACAACTGTCTTGTCATATGTAAAGTCTTGTGCTATAATGGTCAGCAATTAACGATAAAAATTTAACAATTCAGGATAAGTGAGGGAATAGAAGATGACAATTGTGGAAGAAATCCAGAAATTGAAGCAAGAAAAAAATGCAGTCATTCTGGCACATTATTATGTAAGGCCGGAGATTCAGGACATTGCCGACTACATCGGAGATTCTTTTTATCTGAGTAAGGTTGCAGTTGGATTGAAAGAGCAGACTATCGTATTCTGTGGCGTTTCTTTTATGGGAGAGAGTGCGAAGGTACTGAACCCGGAGAAAACCGTATTGATGCCGGATATGCATGCAGACTGTGCAATGGCGCATATGGCAGATGCAGATACGATCCAGAAGATGCGTGATACATATGAAGATCTGGCAGTGGTGTGTTACATCAATTCTACTGCAGAATTGAAGACACATTCCGATGTATGTGTGACATCTGCCAATGCAGTGAAGATCGTAAAAGAACTTCCGAACAAGAATATTTTCTTCATTCCGGACAGAAACCTGGCGCATTTTGTGGCAGAGCAGGTACCGGAGAAGAACTTTGTATACAACGAAGGCTATTGCCCGATCCATGAGAAGATGCAGGTGGAAGAGATCAAAAAAGCAAAGGCACAGCATCCGAATGCAGAAGTATTGTCCCATCCGGAATGTCCGAAAGCAGTGCTGGAGATTTCCGATTATGTGGGAAGTACATCCGGGATCATTGATTATGCAGCAAAAAGCGAAAACGAAGAATTTATTATCTGTACGGAAAATGGAGTTCGCTACAAACTGGAAAAGGACAACCCGGGCAAGAAGTTTTATTTTACAGAGACAGAGCCTGTCTGCACAGATATGAAGCTGATCACATTAGAAAAAGTCCTTCACGTCTTAAAAACAGGAGAGAATGAAGTGCATTTGAGTGAAGCATTGAGAACGGACTCCAGAAAACCATTGGAAAAAATGCTGGAGCTGGCAAAATAGAGTGTCTTTTTGAAAAAAGAGACTTGCCGAAAGGAAAGAGAGTATTATGAAGAAAAAAGCAGATGATTCTAAGGTGCAAAAAATAAAATGAACAATATTATAGAGATTAAAGATTTAACATTTACATATCCAGGGGCAGATGCTCCAACATTGAATCATTTAGAATTAAATATTGAAAAAGGAGATTTTATCGCAATCGTTGGAAACAACGGTTGCGGCAAATCTACGTTATGCAAAGTAATGAATGGATTAATTCCACATTTTATTACAGGGAAATTAGAAGGATGTATTTGGGTAAACGGAATTGATACCAAAACAGTAGAAATCGGAGATTTGGCAAAAACAGTAGGCTACGTATATCAAGATTTTGAAAATCAGATTGTTAGACCAACGGTTTTGGATGATGCATCATATGCCTGTATGAATTATGCAATGCCAGATTATTTGGAAAGAGGGAAAAAGGCATGGGAGCAGGCCGAAGTGAAGAGAAACAACAAACGTTCCATTGTCTTTGAGGAAATCGGTCTGAAAGAAGCATTGGAAAAAGCCAAAAAAGAAAATAAACTGGTTTTCATCGACGCTTATACCGCCTGGTGCCAGCCTTGTGTCATGATGGGAAAGAATGTGTTTACCCTGGACAAAGTGGCCGATTTTTATAACCGGAATTTCATCAATCTGAAAATTGATTTCGGGAAAGAGAAAGAACTGGCGGAGAAATATGCGGTACGCGGTTATCCGGCTTTTCTGTTCCTGAACGGAAACGGCAAACTGGTTTATGCGGCAGGTGGTTATACGGAAGCCGACGCTTTCATCGGTTATGGGCAGGAGGCGTTGAAAAAAGCGGAAGGTATCGTCTTCTTCAAAGGGACCTGGCAACAGGCGTTGGAACAGGCCCGGAAAGAAAACAAACTGATTTTCATGGATTGTTATACCTCTTGGTGCGGACCGTGCAAGATGTTGGCCAAAGAGGTATTTACCGATCCGGAGGTGGCTGCTTTCTTTAATGAAAAGTTTGTGAATGTAAAGGTGGATATGGAGAAAGGTGAGGGGGTGGAACTGAAAAAACAGTATAAGGTATCGGCCTACCCGACCTTGAATTTCATCAACGGTAAAGGCGAGTTGCAGCATTGTGTTGTAGGCGGTATGCCGGCGGATGCTTTGATCGCCCAGGCTAAACTGGCTTTGGAAGGGAAAGGCCTGATTGCTTTACAGACGCTTTACGCACAGGGAAACCGGGAATCTCAGTTTATCGAAGATTACCTGACGGCTTTGGATATGGGTAACCAGGCGGCCGAGGCTGAAAAAGTAGCTTCGGAGTATTTGGGGAAGATGGAGCAGGCCCGGTTGAAAGAAAAAGCGAACTGGGATATGTTCAACAAATACATTAACGATGTCGATTCGGATATTTTCCGGTATGTATACGACAATCAGAATGAGTTTGCCGGACTTTTCGGAGAGAAGGAAGTCAGGGCAAAAATCCGGAAAGTCTGGACGTTGGGGGCCAATCGCTATGTCACGGGAGAGGGAGAAGAGGTTGTGTATGACCGGAAAGGTTTTAAAAAATATGTGAAACGCCTGTCCAAAGCGGACGTGGATGGAAAAACGGATATCATTGAAAATGCCCGCATGACCAATGCTGAAAAATTGGGAGACTGGAAAATTTATATTGCCCTTGGCAGTGAGCAACTGAAGGGCGGAAGAGTGGGCGATCTCGTTTTGTATAACTGGGGATTGCGGATCAACCGGGGGTGTAAGGACTCTGCATTGAGGATGCAGGCAGCCCAATGGTTTGAAGATGCCGCTGCAAGATCGAAAGAAGGAGAGATGTCATTCAAGGTTTATTTTGAAAGGGTAGCCAATGATTTAAAACAAGATTATAAAGAAAAGAAGTAAACAAATTAAAGTAGAGTATGAAAAAGATTTTTAGTGCAGTGTTGGGCGGTTGTCTGTTGTTGGGTGCTTGTGCAGCCACTGAACAGAAGACAATAACTATTAAAGGAAAGGTGCAGTTCCCTGACAATAGCTTTAACATGGAGATTGTGGAACGGAACGGTTTTGACAAGACCATTATCGACTCCTGTAAAGTGAACGAAGACGGGACTTACCGGTTTACCATGAAAGTGGATCGTCCCGGTGTATATACGCTGGATTGCCAGAAATGGCAGTCCGTACAGTTCTGGGCAGAGGATGAGGATCTGGAGATCGATTTCCGTGGTATGGATACGGCCCGGATCAAGATCAAGAATTCGCCGTACGTATATATTAATGGCGGACCTAACAATGAAGTGATGAACCTGATGAACTGGGACAGCTATCGCAACTATCAGCTGATGATCGGGGTTTCGCAGGGAGTGTATCGGATTCAGGGATTGGATGACCAGGCCAAACAGGAGACTTCCATGAAATTTTATGATATGCTGGGCGAGGAATCCAGAGCCCGGATCAAATATATTGCTGAACATTATGCCGACCGGAACAGTGTGCTGGCGGTGTTGCCGATGTTGCGCGGAGATCAGCCAGAGCTGGTTGAAAAGGTGCTGGCCAGGCTGGAAGCCAAGAATCCGGATTATGCGCCGTTGAAAAAATATAAGACGGATATGGCCGAAGCGAAAGCTTTGCGTGAAAGTCTTGCCGAAGGGAAAGTGGCTCCCGAATTTTCATGCCCGACTCCG
>ENA-OPXH01000315-OPXH01000315.1-human-gut-metagenome-genome-assembly--contig:-NODE-315-length-45645-cov-4.771858_pt1 | contig 45645 bp, 37 predicted proteins | sample MGYA00241521_ERZ502034 | MGnify/ENA primary metagenome ERZ502034 (study PRJEB25962, sample SAMEA2042103) | human gut metagenome | biome: human gut; feature: human-associated habitat; material: faeces... | reverse complement strand
AAGAACACCAGCGGGATTTTATGCCGGAGGACACCAAAGCCGGGATGATACAGGCATATCTTGATAAGTACACCGGGAGCATGGTCTGCTCCAAGCAGCTCTATAAGGAAGCCTTGAACCATGCTTTTGACGAGCCGAAGCAATGGGAAATCCGGGAAATCAACGAGATTATGAACCAGTGCATTGACCGCTGGCGGTACTTCCCAAACCCAAGAATGTTTTCCGAATATGGCAGACAAAAGGGCTGGGAGCGTGAAAACCCGGCAACGGACTCCGGCAACCCGTCTGAAAAAACGATGGACGGTTTTGTGGAGGTCACAGAACAGATGGAGCTTCCATTCTGAAAAGGACAGCCCGTTGCACCCCCTGTTGCTATCCCGTTGCCGAGCCGGTTGCCGGGGAAAACCCCTTATTTCCGGGCTTTTCTCCCTTATAACAACCAAAACAACAGAAAAATAAAAGAAAAGTATAAATAGTAACCATCGCCAGATTGAGATTGTTTGCAAGGTCTTTTGAAGCCCGTTGCCGGACTTCGTTGCCGACACCCTCTGTCTGGCTATTTTCATGTATGGAGGATAACTGCCTATGGCAAATAATAAGATGAATATTGAAGGAAAAAATTACTCGGATATTCCGGTGTGGCGTAGATATACGCTTACCATTGAGGAAGCAGCCAGATATTATCATATCGGCGAAGGAAAATTGAGAACGCTTATTGACACACATCCCAATGAGGATTTTTATGTGATGAACGGCAATCGTGCCCTCATTAAGCGTGAGAAATTTGAGAGGTATCTGGATCAGGCTACGGCTGTGTAAACAGAGCTGACAGATTTACCAATTTCACATGATATAACTATGCGGAGAGCCGGATTTGTGCTATGATAAGAGTGCAAGTCTGGCTCTCTTTTTTTGAAAGGAGAGTTCACGATGAGTGAGAAAAGACGAGATAACCGTAATCGGATTTTGCGAGAGGGCGAGTACCAGCGTAAGGATGGGAGGTATCGGTTCCGCTATATTGATGAGGACGGAAAAGAGAAAAATGTATACAGTTGGCGTCTGGACAAGAATGACCCAATGCCAAAAGGGAAGAAGCGGGAGCCTTCCCTGCGTGAGAAAGAAAAACAGATTGAAGCGGATTTGTTTGACCGTATCGTAACCAACGGTGGCAACTATACTGTTTTGGAACTGGTAGAAAAGTACATTTCATTGAAAACAGGAGTTCGTCACAATACGGTTGCCGGATATAAAACGGTCATCAATATGCTGAAAAAAGAGAGTTTTGGGAATCTGCGAATTGATAAGGTGCGTTTGTCAGACGCCAAGGCATGGTTGATTAAGCTCCAACAAATTGATGGGCGGGGATACAGTTCCATTCATTCTATCCGGGGAGTCCTCAGACCAGCATTTCAGATGGCGGTAGACGATGATTTGCTTCGTAAAAATCCATTTGAATTTGAGCTTGCATCCGTCATTGTCAATGATTCTGTTACCAGAGAAGCGATTACCCGAAAGCAGCAGAGAGATTTGCTAAAGTTTATTCAGGAAGATAAGCATTTCAGCAGATACTATGATGCGATTTATATTCTTTTTCACACAGGGCTTCGTATTTCAGAGTTCTGTGGGCTGACGGTTTCAGAGATTGAGTTTGGAGAAATGCGTATTAAGGTAGACCATCAGTTACAGCGTACTGCACAGATGCAGTATGTAATTGAAGAACCAAAAACTGACAAAGGCATCCGCTATGTGCCAATGACGGAAGCTGTCGCAGCGTGTTTTCGCAGAATTATTGCCAACCGAAAGACACCGAAGGTTGAACCGATGGTGGAAGGATACGCTGGATTTTTATTTCTGGATAAAAACGATATGCCGATGGTTGCCCTTCACTGGGAAAAGTATCTGGAGCATATCATTCAGAAATACAACAGGATTTAACGTATCCAAATGCCGAAAGTTACCCCTCATGTATGCAGGCACACCTTTTGCTCTAATATGGCAAAATCCGGTATGAATCCGAAAACCTTGCAGTATATCATGGGTCACGCAGACATCAGTGTAACATTGAACACTTACACCCATGTGAATTTTGATGATGCAAAGGAAGAAGTATATCGGATAGCGAATAGTTAAAAAAGCCCGTTGGTAAGGACGCTTGCTTTACCAATGGATTTACCAAGATTGCAGGGAAAAACATAAGAAAATACGAGAAGACTTGAGAAGATACCTTGAAAAGAAAGGAAAACTCAAAAGTCGGAAAACCCTGAAAAATCAAGCGCTTGAGAAGAAATACAAGACTTAAATGGAGATATAAGAAGATGATAAAAGTATTATTCATCTGCCACGGCAACATCTGCCGCTCACCAATGGCAGAATTCATTTTTAAAGACATGGTTTCTAAACAAGGTCTTTCAGACCGATTTTATATCGCATCTGCTGCAACCAGCACTGAGGAGATATGGAATGGAATCGGGAATCCGGTATATCCTACGGCGCGAGAGGAGCTTGCTAAGCATGGGATTGATTGTAAGGGTAAGCGCGCAGTTCAACTGACGAAGGCAGATTATGATAAATATGATTATATTCTCGGTATGGACCACTGGAATCTGAAGAATATGTTAAGAATATTGAAATCAGATCCAGAGGACAAGGTTAAACTTCTTCTGGATTACAGTGATGATCCGAGGGATATCGCAGATCCATGGTATACAGGTGGATTTGATGTCACATATTCGGATGTGGTGGAGGGCTGTGAGGCTTTTCTGGAATATCTGAAAGATAAAAAGAAACTGTAATAAATATTGTCGATGAAATTTACTTTACAAATAGCTGTGGCTATTTTATACTATGTCTACAGCGACTCTTAAGGGGGCTTTCGCTCCCTTATTTTCTTTTTTCCGAAAACGGAAAGTCAACATTCAAATCAGGGCATCCTGCCCGTATTATTTTCAAAGCAAGAAAGGAACTGAATATGCAGAAAGACTATGAAACATTCGTAGAGAAACTGGAGATTGGTATTTACGAGGCTACAGGGATTCCGAGGGAAAATATTTCTTTTGAGAAAGAAGGCGGGAGGTTTGCACCTGTAGGAGACAGACTGCTGGTGAAGTTTGCAGAGCATGATGATGCCTGGGAGGTCTGTGGACTTTATACACAGGAACTTTTTAAATCTTATCAGAATGGCAGTCCGTTTGAGGAAATTATAAAAGAAATCACAGATGATCTCAATCGGATAAAAAAGGCGGATATTTATGAGAAAACAAGAGTGATCAGGGATTATGAGAAGACAAAACCCCGCCTGTTTATAAGATTGCTGAATGCAGATAAATATTCCGCGGATCTTCAGGATGCGGTGTATAAAACTCTTGGTGATATTGCACTTGTGCTTTATATGAAAGTTACGGAATATGAAGGATGTGTGACAAGTACAAAAATCCGGCAGGGAATGCTGGAGCAGTGGGGAAAAGAATGTGATGAGGTGTTTCAGGAGGCGATTCTCAATACGTATTTTATGAGTCCGCCCAGAATTTACAGATGGGAACAGATGATTTTTAATCCGGAATATGAAGGTGAAAGTTTTATGAATCTGGGTGATAAGTGTGAATTGAAGAAAGATGCAATGGGAAATTGTCTCAGTACAACGAAGAAAACAAATGGTGCAGTTGCAGTGTTCCTGCCGGGAGTGGCAGAACAATTGGCATATATGCTGGATTCCGATTTCTATATGGTGTTTACCAGTGTACATGAGGTAATGATCCATAATGATAAATTTGTAGAACCTGAAGATTTGCAGTGTGTTTTGCGGGATACGATCAGGGAGGCTACACCGAAAGAGGACTATCTGACGTCGAGAATCTACCAGTACAATAGGGAAACACATAAATTTATCTGTGTAACTCCGCTGGAAAAAGATGAGAAATAAAAATATGAGAGTACTCCATAAAAAAGTACTCTCATATAAAGGATATTTAGAAACGTTATGAGTAATTTATACGGTTATCCGAGCAGTGCAGAGTCATTACTGAACTCTTCTCCGCTTGCTTTTTCAAACTGATCCAGAAGGTTTTTAACTGTCAGTTTTTTCTTTTCTTCTCCCTGGATATCCAGAATGATTTTTCCTTCCATCATCATGATCAGACGATTGCCATGTGCAATAGCGTCCTTCATGTTGTGGGTGATCATCAATGTTGTAAGGTGATCGCGGTTTACGATCATATCTGTAATTTCCAGAACTTTGGCAGCTGTTTTTGGATCAAGAGCTGCGGTATGTTCATCCAGAAGCAGAAGCTTTGGTTTCTGAAGCGTTGCCATCAGAAGAGTAAGAGCCTGTCTCTGACCACCCGAGAGAAGTCCTACTTTAGAAGTCAGTCTGTCTTCCAGACCAAGACCAAGAATTTTCAGGAGCTCTTTGTATTCTTCGCGCTCTGCTTTAGTGATTCCGGAGCGGAGAAGACGGGATTTTCCGCGGCGTTTTGCAAGTGCAAGGTTTTCTTCGATACCCATTGTTGCAGCGGTTCCTGTCATTGGATCCTGAAACACACGTCCAAGGTATGTAGCACGTTTATGTTCAGAAAGTTTTGTAACATCAATATTGTCGATAAGGATCTGTCCTTCATCAACCGGCCAGGTTCCTGCAACAGCATTTAGCATAGTAGATTTGCCGGCGCCGTTTCCTCCGATAACAGTTACAAAATCGCCTTCGTTCAGCTTCAGGTTCAGACCATTTAATGCACGTTTCTCATTAATGGTTCCGGGATTAAAGGTTTTATAGATATTTTTAAGTTCAAGCATTTTTATTTACCTCCCCTTTTGGCTGGTTTATTAAAGTATTTGCCTTTCCAGTATGGGAATGCAAGGAAGAGAGCAACTACGATTGCGGACAGCATCTTCAGCAGGTCAGTGTCGATACCCATCCAGATAACAATCTGAAGTACCAGATAATACAGAATGGAACCGAAGATAACTGCTAACAAGCGAAGGGCAAAGTTGCGGAAAATACGTCCAAAGATTGCCTCGCCAATAATAACTGCTGCCAGACCGATAACGATGGAACCACGTCCCATGTTGACATCTGCAAATCCCTGATACTGTGCAAGGAGTGCACTGGAAAGTCCTACCAGACCGTTGGAAATCATAAGTCCGAGAACTTTATTCCTGTTTGTGTTGATACCCTGGGCGCGTGACATATTTGGGTTACATCCGGTTGCGCGAAGGGAACAGCCAAGCTCTGTTCCAAAAAACCAGTAGAGAATGGCAATCAGGAGAATACACATAACTGCTACAATAAAAATTGTGTTTTTGGAAAGAGATGCATTTTTTATATGTCGCAGGGAAACCAGAAGATTATATTTATCAACGTTGATTGCCTGATTTGCTTTTCCCATGATTTTCAGGTTTACGGAATACAGAGATAACTGTGTCAGGATTCCGGCAAGGATTGCGGGAATTCCCATAAAGGTGTGAAAAATTCCGGTTACAAGGCCTGCCAGCATTCCGGCGAGAGTAGCGGCCAACATAGAAATCCAGACATTATGACCGGAAAGCATCATCATAATACACACTGCACCACCGGTGCACATAGTGCCATCAACTGTAAGGTCTGCAATATCAAGAATACGGAAAGTGATATAAACACCGATTGCCATAATTCCCCAGATCAGACCCTGGGCTACTGCACCCGGAAGTGCAGTGATTAATGTTAAAATTTGCATTTGTAATTTCCTCCTGTTGAGATGCGAAAAGCGAGAGAGGCGTCAAACCTTTCCCGCTGATCGCATATAAATTGAATTTTTTATAACTGTTTGATAGGCTGTTATTTAAAATCCTGTTGGTGTGAGTATTTTTCAACTGTCTGACCGGATTTATTTGGCAGTTTCTTCAGCAGCCTCGCCGATTGCAACATAATCGTCCGGAACTTCGATGCCCAGCTCTTCGCAGATATCTTTGTTATATTCTTTTGTGAAGTTTGGTGCATATTCGATCGGCATTGTGGAAATATCTTCACCGTCCTTTAAAATCTTAACAGCCATCTTACCGGTTGTAACACCAAGGTCATAATAGCTGATGGAAAGTGTCGCAACACCGCATCCGCTGCAGATACCTTCTTCGCCTGTGATTACCGGAACTTTTGCCGGAAGGCAGATGTTGTTGATGATCTCTGTGTTGGAAGCAACTGTATTATCTGTCGGTACATAAATTACATCACTTGCGTCAGTTGCTGTTGTAGCAACAGAAGAGAGATCATTAGAGTCAGAGAATGCATAATATTCACATGTATATCCGAGTTTTTCAAGTTCAGCTTTTACTGTATCTACCTGATACTGAGAGTTTGCTTCGGCAGAACAGTAGAGAAGACCTACATTTTTTGCATCCGGGAAAAGTTCATTGAGCATTGCTGCCTGCTGATCAAGGGGAGCAAGGTCTGCAGTTCCGGAAATATTTCCGCCCACAGTCCCGTCGAAATCATCCAGTCCAAGTGCAACACCGTATTCAGTAACAGAAGTACCAAGAATCGGAATATCGCTTGTTCCTGCTGCAGCTGCCTGAAGAGCAGGAGTTGCATTTGCAAGAATCAGGTCAACATTATTGGAAACGAAGCTGTTAATGATTGTAGAACAGGTGTTGGAATCTCCCTGTGCGTTCTGCTCGTCAAAGGTAACTGCGTCTTCTCCCAGTTCTTTGGTGACTTCATCCTTGAATCCCTGTGTCGCAGCGTCGAGAGCTTCGTGCTGTACAAGCTGACAGATACCGATTGTATATTTGTCTCCGTCAGCAGCACTTGCTGTTACTGCGCAGGTTCCCATAGCCATGGCTGCTGCAAGAGTGATTGCTAATGCTTTTCTTTTCATAATGATATATCCTCCTAATATAATGTTTAAATTAAGTCAGGTAAGAATTGCGTTTATTATTTGATAATATAAAACTTACCTGAATCCGAAAGATTTTCTGCAGGGAAAGCAGTACTGGTAAATGATTCGGATAATGTCATCGGGCTATTCGACTATGACGTTTTAAAGTATAACGCTTTAGTGTGAAAAAGTCAAGCGACCTGCACAATTATATTTTTAATTCATATAGTATAAAGAGTATATGAAGAAAGCAGAGTGTCGTCATGGCATATTCAATCATGCTGGATGCCGGACATGGAGGTCAGGATCCGGGAGCCGTATATAAGGGAAGACAGGAAAAGAATGACAATCTTAAACTTGCTCTTGCGGTAGGTGAGATTTTAAAAAATAAAGGGATTGATATCTCTTATACCCGTACCGGTGATGTCTATCAGACACCTTTTGAGAAGGCACAGCTTGCAAATCAGGCAGGAGTAGATTACTTTATTTCATTTCATCGAAACAGCAGCCCAAAGGAAAATCAGTATAATGGAGCGGAAGTTTTGATTTATGATAAAAGCGGGATTAAATATCAGATGGCTGAGAATATTCTGGGAGCTCTGGGAGAAGTGGGATTCCGCGAAATCGGTGTAAAAGAGCGGCCGGGACTTGTGGTCCTCAGACGAACCAGGATGCCGGCTCTTTTAATAGAAACCGGATTTATCAATTCCGAAGAAGATAATAAACTGTTTGATAACAAGTTTAGCGATATAGCTCAGGGAATTGCAGATGCGATTCTTGGAAGCCTGGATGAGGAAACAGTGCAGGAACCGCTTTATTACAGAGTGCAGACTGGAGCGTTCAGAAAAAAAGAGAATGCGGACCGTATGTTATATCAGTTACTGGAAAAAGGTTATCCCTCTTTTATGTTACATGAAAACGGATTGTATAAAGTTCAGACAGGTGCCTATCAGCAGATTGGTAATGCAGTAAATATGGAGCAGAGACTGAGGGATGATGGTTACAGTACGGTTATTGTGACAAAATAGCCTTCTGGAAATATTGGAAGTCTGTGCATCGCGAAGCGTGTTGCTGTGAACAGAGTGAACAGTAACATAAGCAGTGGGGGACATAGTTTTAAGAATTAACTTGGTTGTACGTTAATAGAAAAAATATGGTACACTGTATCTATCTATAGAAATCTTCGTAAATAATGCATATTGTTCCGGTTCATCAGAGCGTGAATTTTTGTTGGACTGTTACAAACGCATTATTTGAGAGGTGCTGTAGAAAAAACAGATAACGAGGAGTTAGTAATGATGAATGACGTATATGAAAAATTTTTAAAAAGTTCAGAAGAGTTTATTTTTGCAGAAAACAAGCCGGAAAAATCTGATATTATTTTTGTCCCTGGAAATGGTTATCCGCAGATGGCGGAAAAAGCAGCAGAATTGTTTAAGAAAGGGATGGCGGACTGGATTCTGCCCAGTGGAAAATACAGTGTAGTAAATGGAAAGTTTTCAGGCGTTCTTGAAAAAAGCAATGTATATGATAAGGAATATGGAACAGAATGGGAATTTCTCAGGGATGTTCTTATAAAAAACGGAGTTCCGGATCAGAAAATCCTGAAAGAAGACCAGGCAACCTTTACTTATGAGAACGCAATTTATTCCAGACAGGTGACAGATCATGCAGAACTGGAAATAGAAAGAGCGATTTTGTGCTGCAAATCTTACCATGCAAGAAGATGTCTGATGTATTATCAGCTCTTGTATCCGAAAACAGAATTTTATGTGGTGCCTGTGAATGCAGATGGAATTACCAGAGAAAACTGGAAAAAGAACGAAGAAGGAATTGATGCGGTTACAGGAGAACTCTCCAGAATCGTGAAACAATTTTCACTGATGCTGGAGAGATGACAGTTACGGCTGTTCTTCTGTTTCAGTTTTCTTCTCGGGAAGCCAGATGTGGACAAGTTCGATTCTGTTTTTGTCCAGACGGTCAACAACCAGGCGGATGCCACTTTCAAGTGTGACAGACTGACCCTCTTTGGGAAGGCAGTCAAGCTGTTCAATAATATATCCGCCAATAGAATCATAATCTTCAGATTCCAGATTAATATGGAGGGCTTCGTTGATATCATCCAGCTTGGCAGAACCCTGAACAACATATTCTCTTTCAGGCTGGATTTCTTTAATATCTTCGACTTCATCCTCATCGTATTCGTCGCGAATCTCACCTACGATCTCTTCCAACAGGTCTTCCAATGTGACCAGACCCGCTGTGGCACCGTATTCGTCCAGAACGATTGCCAGATTGACGGATGCTTTACGCATTTCAATCATCAGGTCTGCTGTAGCTTTGTATTCATAGGTAAAATAAGGCTCACGCAGGATGTTGCGGATTGAAAAAGGTTTGTCCTTTGGATAAACAAGAAGATCTTTCATATTGATAATACCGATTACGTTATCAGTGTTGTCCTCATAAACCGGAAAACGGGTATGCATATCTTCACTGAAGACCGCCATAAGTTCATCATAGGAAAAATTGATATCTATAAAGGTCATGTCGATTCTGGGAATCATGACATCTTTTGCAGTTGAATCGCCAAAATCAAACACATTGTAGATCATCTGTTTTTCTTCGTTTTCAATGACGCCGTCTTTTTCACCTACATTGACGAGGGTACGCAGTTCATGTTCAGTCATGGCATTTGCCTTTTCGTCCGGGTTAACATGCAGAATGACCAGTACACCTTCTGTTATTTTATTTACAATGAAAACAACGGGAGTAAGGAGAATCATAAGCCCGTATATTATTCTTGAATAGGCCAGGGACAATTTTTCAGCATGAATTGTTGCCAGGTTTTTGGGGGTTATCTCACCGAAAATGAGAATCAGCAGAGTCAGGATGCCGGTTGTGATTCCTACATATGCGTTTCCCAGAATCTTTATGGTGAGTGTAGTCATGAGAGAAGAAACAGACATATTTACAATGTTGTTTCCGATTAATACGGTACTGAGCATCTTTGGGGAATTGGAAATTATTTTTTCCAGAATAACAGCACGTTTGTTGCCCTGCTCGGCAAGAGACTGTATCCGAATCTTATTTACGGTTGTCATAGCGGTTTCCGCAGAAGAAAAAAATGAAGAAAGTGCGATCAGTATCAGAATCGCCACCGCCTGAAAGGCAATACTTGAATCCAAGATTTATTCACTCCTTTTGATTATCTTTATTGATTGAATCATATCATAAAACATTTAAGCAAAATATACATGATTTCATATAAAAAATCAAGAAAAAGCTTTTGGTTCAAAGATAGTATAAAAAAATTTAAAAGAGGACTGTCGAAAAAGTAAGATTTGTGTTATAATTCACTCGATTAAAATGAAAAAAAACATTACAGAATATTTACAAAATGATAAAAGTTTGATAATATACAGATATGTAATATTATTGTATTACGTAAAAAGAGAACTGATATTTGGCTGAAAGTAAAAAAATGATTATCAGGAAACATAAGAATCGAATATAAATATAGAGGTGCGATATGTCCAATAATATAAGAATAAGAAAAAATAAATTAAAAGGAACGGGTATTTTGGCGGCAGCGGCTTTAACAGCGGCTTTGATTGCAGGAAATAATATACCGGGTGTAACAAGACAGGTCAGTGCGGCTGAGTCACAGGAGAATACTGTGTCTTCTCTGATCCCGGACAACATTACGCTTGATAAGCCTGTAGAACTTGCGGATGTAGAACTTCCGGCAACGGAATATGGAACTTTTGAATGGGCAGATGGAAGTTTCGTTCCTGCACAGCGTGTACAGAGCTGTGAGGTACTTCTTATACCGGCAGAAGGGCAGGATTTAAGCCATGTGGATGGATGGGATCCGGAGAGCGGCGCGGTTGTCGGTTACATCAATGTAATAGTGAACAGTATTACGGATAGTGATAATGTTGATAAGACAGAAGGCTCAGGTAAAACAGATCCAACAGAAAATGCAGATCCAACAGAAACGCCTGAAACTTCGTCAGAAAAACCTGCCGCAGATGAAAACGCTGATACAGACAATAAAGAAGATAAGGAAAGTAAATCAGATCAGGATAATAAAACTGATACAGACAATGAAGAGAATAAGATTGAAGAAGATAAAACAGATAATAAAAACAACAAAGATAATAACAGCAATGCAGATAAGACGGATAAAGATACAGAAACTACCGGTAAGCTGGAACCTGCAGATGATATGACACAGGATAAAGAAGATACGAAGAAAGATGATGAAGATGGCGCAGGTGATAATATCTTTGATAATCCTGTTCTGCCGGACGATAAGGATGACCGTCCTACAGATGCAGAGGATTCTCTTTCTGATGAAGAAAAAGAAGAGAGGGCCGCACTTAATCATACCTGCGACGGTATTACAGTAAGCGGAGTTAATCTTCCATGGTATGTACAGTTCAGAGTTTCAAGCGGTGACAGCTATCAGTTTACCAATGAATCAGATGCAATGATTTTCCAGTCTTATGAATTTGAACTCTGGGATCTTAAGAATAATACAGAATACGAGATCCCTAATGGAGATTATATCAGTGTCACTGTGCCGGTAAAATCCGGATATCAGTATACTATCGAACATCTCCTGGATAACGGGGCAACTGAGACGATTATTCCGAGTGTAGAGAATGGTATTATGGTATTCAGCACACATTCTTTCAGTCCATTTGGAATTGCAGGAAGCAGACAATTAGTAGGACCTGATGCGGGGAATGATACGGACGACACAGATGCGGTAACTCCTGCACCGGCTTCCTCCGACAGTCAGAGCTCTGATTCCGGAAAGAACAATACAGTATCTGTGAATGACAGTTCTGACAGCAATAATGGTTCTTCTTCTGATCAGAATGATAATTCAACGGAAAATAAAGCTGTGAAAAATAACAATACAGTAAATACCGGAGATACAACATCAATTATGCCGTTTGTGATACTGTTTGTGGCAGCTGCAGTGATCGCCGGTGTGGCTGTATTTATAAAAAAGAGAAAGAAATAAAAGAATAACACTGATTCCTCCCCCATATAGTTTAACAGGAGGGGAAGCAATGAAAGTCAGAGCAATTTTGAAATCACTATTATTTGCATATGCATTAACAGGAGTGGCATTACTGCTTTTGGCCCTGGTACTGTTTGCTTTTGATCTGGGAGAAACAGCTGTAGATGCGGGTATTATTATAATTTATGTACTTGCATGTTTCATGGGAGGCTTTATGGCCGGCAAAATTGTGCGTAAAGACAAATATCTGTGGGGTGTTATCACAGGTCTGGCTTACTATGTATTACTGTTGACTGTCTCTGTTATGGCAAAAGGCGGCTGGGATATGAGTGCAGCTCATGCAGTTACAACATTTTTTATGTGCACAGGCGGTGGAACACTGGGTGGAATGCTGTCGTAAAAAAAAGCTTTTAAAATGAAAAGATATATGATATACTATGCCAAGAATATAATTACATAAGGAGGATAGAGTTATGGAACATATCAAAACCCTGAATACAAAGAATTTACAGAACACTGTAAAAAAAGGTGGATGTGGCGAGTGCCAGACTTCCTGCCAGTCCGCATGTAAAACTTCCTGTACAGTAGGAAACCAGAGCTGCGAGCAGAAATAAGATCAGCTATGGAGAAATGAGATAAGCAGCGGAACTTTTATTCCGCTGCTTATCTTACGCTTAGAAAGGATTTTAGTAAAATGAGTCTGATTCACCGTTATAAAAGCAATGGCTTTAATATTGTACTGGATATCAACAGTGGATGCATCCATCTGGTAGATGAGGTTACATATGAGGTTCTTCCATATCTGGAAGAGGGCCTTGGCACAGAAGCTATTGCAGAGAAACTGGAAAACAAATATAACAGAGAAGATATTGAGACATCTGTAAGAGAATGTAATAAGCTGAAAGAAGATGGAATGCTTTTTACAAAAGATGTTTATGAGAATGTAATTGAAGAATTTTCAAATAACCGGCAGACCGTTGTAAAAGCATTGTGCCTGCACATTGCTCATGACTGCAATCTGGCCTGCCGTTATTGTTTTGCCGAAGAAGGCGAATATCATGGCAGAAGAGCTCTTATGTCTTATGAAGTCGGCAAAAAAGCTCTTGATTTCCTGATCGCGAACTCCGGTTCCAGAAAAAACCTGGAAGTAGATTTCTTTGGCGGCGAGCCGCTGATGAACTGGCAGGTTGTAAAAGATCTGGTAAAATATGGCAGAGAGCAGGAAAAGCTTCACAATAAGAAATTCCGTTTCACTTTAACAACAAACGGAGTTCTTCTGAATGATGAAGTAATGGAATTCTGCAATAAAGAGATGGGCAACGTTGTACTGAGTGTGGACGGACGTAAGGAAGTACATGATTACATGCGTCCATTCAGAAAAGGTGCAGGAAGCTATGACCTGATCATGCCGAAGTTCCAGAAGTTTGCAGAATCCAGAAATCAGGACAAGTATTATGTAAGAGGTACTTTTACTCACCATAATCTTGATTTCTCCAAGGATGTGCTTCATCTGGCAGATCTTGGATTCAAACAGATTTCTGTAGAGCCTGTAGTTGCGGCTGATACGGAGGAATATGCGATCCGCGAGGAGGATATCCCCCAGATCATGGAAGAGTATGATACTCTTGCAAAAGAAATGATTAAAAGAGAGAAAGAGGGAAAAGGATTTAACTTCTTCCATTTTATGATCGACCTTACAGGTGGCCCTTGTGTATACAAGAGACTGTCAGGCTGCGGTTCAGGAACAGAGTACCTGGCTGTAACACCCTGGGGTGATTTTTACCCATGTCACCAGTTTGTTGGTGAAGAACAGTATCTCATGGGAAATGTAGATGAAGGCATCACAAAGCCGGAAATCCAGAAGGAATTCGGCGGATGCAACGTTTACACAAAGAAAGACTGCAAAGACTGCTTCGCACGTTTCTACTGTAGTGGCGGATGTGCGGCAAATGCATTCCATTTCCAGGGAGATATCAAAGGCAATTATGAAATCGGATGCGAACTCCAGAGAAAACGTGTGGAGTGCGCCATCATGATAAAAGCCGCACTGGCATGTGATTAGTGGGCAGTAATCTGTCTGACTGATACCGCCGTCGGCTGTTATCATAACAGAAAATGGCTGGCAGGCGGATGAACATGACCGCGGACAAAAAATCAAGAAGGGAAAAGAACTATGAAGAAAAGTAAAGGAATCGTAGTGCTGCTTCTGACACTGATCCTGACTGTGTTCTTTTGCTTTACTGCAGCCGTAGGTATCGGTCCTACCGGAACCGGTGCAGCAAAACATATCAACACGGGTCTTGATCTTGCCGGTGGTGTCAGCATTACCTACCAGGCTAAGGAGAGCAATCCGACAAGCGAAGAGATGTCAGATACGATCTACAAGCTTCAGAAGCGTGTAGAGCAGTACAGTACTGAGGCTCAGGTATACCAGGAAGGATCAGACCGTATTACAGTTGAAATTCCTGGTGTTACAGATGCAGATACTATTCTGAATGATCTGGGTAAACCAGGTTCCCTGTATTTCATCACAAAAGAAGATGCTGACGGAAACCAGAACTTTACTACAGGACAGGATGGATATGTTCTCTCCAGAACTATGGATGAGATCAAGGAATCCGGAAGTGTTGTTCTGGAAGGTTCTGATGTAGCAGATGCCCAGGGTGGTGCGATCCAGAATCAGAACACAAGTGCAAAGGAATATGTGGTAAGTCTTACTCTTACTTCTGATGGAGAAAACAGTGGTAAAACAAAATTTGCAGAAGCTACAAAGAATAATGTAGGCAAGCAGATCGCTATCGTCTATGACAATAACATTATCAGTGCTCCGAATGTAAATGAAGAGATTTCCGGCGGAAAAGCACAGATCAGCGGAATGTCTGACCTGGAAGAAGCACAGAACCTTGCTTCTTATATCCGTATCGGTTCTCTGGGACTGGAACTGGAAGAACTTCGTTCCAGTGTTGTAGCTGCACAGCTTGGTGAAGAAGCAATCTCTACAAGTGTTCTTGCAGGTGCGATCGGTCTGATCATCGTTATTATCTTTATGATCATTGCATACCGCATACCTGGTATAGTTGCAGGTATTGCACTGATTCTTTATACATCATTAATGCTGATCACGCTGAATGCCTTTGATATTACTCTTACTCTTCCGGGTATTGCGGGTATTATCCTTGGTATCGGTATGGCGGTGGATGCCAATGTTATTATTTATGCCCGAATCAGAGAGGAAATTGGTGCAGGAGTTTCAGTAAGGAATTCTATTAAGTCCGGTTTCAGCAAAGCTTTCTCTGCAATCTTTGATGGAAATATTACAACACTGATCGCAGCCTTTGTGCTGATGTGGCTTGGTTCAGGTACTGTTAAGGGATTTGCTTATACACTTGCCCTTGGTATCGTGATCTCCATGTTTACAGCACTGGTTGTATCCAGACTGATTGTAAATGCACTTTATGCAGTTGGTGTACGTGATCCGAAATTCTACGGATCTGCAAAAGAACGTAAGGCAGTTGATTTCCTTGGAAAGAAGAAAGTATTTTTTGCTATTTCCATTATCCTGATCCTCTGCGGTCCGGCAGCGATGTTTGCTAATTCGCATGCAGGAAACAAAGCGTTAAATTACAGCCTTGAGTTCTCAGGCGGTACTTCTACAACTGTTACATTTAACGAAGATATGGATATTAAGACCATTGATTCTGAAGTAACTCCTGTTGTAGAAGAGGTGACAGGAGATAAAAATGTTCAGCCTACAAAGGTAGTCGGAACAAATCAGGTTGTGATTAAGACACGTTCTCTGAATCAGAGCGAACGTGAAGCTCTGCAGAGTGCACTGGTCGAGAAATTTGGTGTAGATGACAGCACGATTTCCACAGAAAGTATTTCTTCTACAGTAAGTAGTGAAATGCGTCGTGATGCGATCGTAGCCGTTATAGTAGCTACAATCTGTATGCTTCTTTATATCTGGTTCAGATTTAAAGACATCCGTTTTGCAAGCAGTGCGGTATTGGCGCTTCTGCATGATGTTCTGGTTGTACTTGCATTCTATGCTATTGCCAGAGTATCTGTCGGTAATACATTTATTGCCTGCATGCTTACGATCGTAGGTTATTCTATCAATGCTACAATCGTTATTTTTGACCGTATACGTGAGAACCTTCACAGTGGTTCCAGAGAAAAACTGGCAGAAATTGTAAACACAAGTATCACCCAGACTCTTACAAGAAGTATTTATACCTCTTTTACAACTTTTGTTATGGTAGCTGTTCTTTATATCATGGGTGTTTCTTCTATCCGTGAATTTGCAGCACCTCTGATGGTTGGTGTTCTTGTCGGTGCATATTCTTCTGTATGTATTACAGGTGCGTTGTGGTATGTGATGAAAAAGAAATTTGCAGGAAAAGGACAGCCGGCAATTGCTGCAGCTTCCGCATCTGCAAAGTCCTCTTCAAAGCCGAAGAAAGCACGTGATGTATCACAGAAAGATCCGACTCAGCCAAAGAAGAAAAACAGAAAAAGAGTAGCTGAACGTCTGGCTGCCGAAGAAGCAGCTAAAAAACAGCAGAATGATGATGCTGAATAAAACAATAAGTGTCTGAAAAACAGGCAGACAGAAATATCCCGGGGTAAAACTCCGGGATATTTTTATGAGGAGAGAAAATATATGGAGAAATGGGTAATAGCAGCAAAAAGAGCAGATTTTAACCAGATCGGTCAACAGTTTCATATTGATCCGGTGATTGCGAGACTGATCAGGAACAGAGATGTGATCGGAGAAGATAAGATAAGAGAGTATCTGTCAGGAACAGTACAAGAGCTTCCTTCTCCCTGGCTGATGAAGGATATGGAAAAAGCTGTAGATATCCTGGAGAAAAAAATATCGCAGAAAGCAAAAGTCCGTATTATTGGTGATTATGATATTGATGGTGTGACCTCTACATACATTTTAATGAAAGGCCTTGCGAGGATCGGAGCAGATGTGGATACTTATATTCCGGACAGAGTTGCAGACGGATATGGGATTCATGCACATCTTATAGAAAGAGCGGAAACGGACCGGATCGATACGATCGTGACCTGTGATAATGGAATTGCTGCGGCTGCTGAAATCCAGATGGCAAAGGATAAGGGAATGACAGTGATTATTACAGATCATCATGAGGTTCCTTACAGGGAGGAAAAGGGAGAACGCCAGATGGTGCTTCCTCCGGCAGATGCGATTTTGAATCCGAAACAATATGATTGTCCATACCCGAATAAAAACCTGTGTGGGGCAGTGGTGGCCTTTAAATATATTGCAGCACTTTACGAGAGATTTGGTGTTCCGGCAGAGGAGCTGGAAGATTATTATGAACTGGCGGCTATTGCAACAGTAGGAGATGTTATGGATCTTCAGGGAGAGAACAGGATTCTGGTAAAAGAAGGGCTGTGCCGTCTGAAAAATACCAAAAATCAAGGATTGCAGGAACTGATCCGTGCAAATTCTCTGGAAGATGCTAAAATCACAGCTTATCATATCGGATTTGTGCTGGGACCATGTATCAATGCCAGTGGCAGACTGGATACAGCTGCCCGTTCTCTTGCACTTCTCAATGCAAAAACAAAGGAAGAAGCAGCAAGGCTTGCCGGAGATCTTACAGCTCTTAATCAGAGCCGAAAAGCTCTCACTGAGAAAGGAAAAGAAGAGGCAATCCGGATCATAGAGACTACAGAGCTGAAAAATGACAGAGTACTGGTAGTTTATCTTCCGGATTGTCATGAAAGTCTTGCCGGTATTATAGCAGGCAGGATCAGGGAAAAATATCACAGGCCTGCCTTTGTATTGACGGGCGGTGAGACAAGTGCAAAAGGAAGCGGAAGATCAATAGAAAGTTACTCTATGTATGAAGAACTGGTAAAATGTGCAGACCTGATGATACAGTTTGGAGGTCATCCGATGGCAGCAGGTCTTTCTATAGAAGAAAAAAATATAGAAGAATTCCGGAGACGCCTCAATGTCAACTGTACGTTGACGGACGAAGAATTGCGTCCTAAGATCGTGATTGATGTGCCGATGCCTGTGTCTTATATTACAAAAGAACTGGTAGAACAGATTTCGCTTCTGGAACCCTTTGGAAAAGGGAATACAAAACCGGTCTTTGCACAGAAAAATCTCAGAGTGCTTGATTACAGTATTATCGGGAAAAATAAAAATGTAGTAAAATTAAAACTTCTCGATCCGCAGGGGATTTCAGTGGAAGGCATTTATTTCGGAGAAGCAGAGGATTTTGTGAACTTTATCAGGGAAAAAGACAGTATTTCTGTTACTTATTATCCGGAGATCAACAGATTCAGGGGACGAGAGAGTCTTCAGATTATTATTCAGAATTACTGTTAATATTACCGCCTGTTTTGTAACCGCCGGTAAGCCTGGAAATACAAATGTCAGGGCTTAACAGTAACTTGATTCTGAAATAAAAAGGTGATATACTATAAAATATTTATGAGCGAACAGCAATATAACACACACTGGAGGAGAAATAAAATGAAGAAAATTGAAGATTATGTATTAAGTATACCGGATTTTCCTGAACCGGGGATTATTTTCAGAGATATTACAAGTGTTCTGCAGGATGCGGATGGCCTGCAGTTGGCAATCGACTCCATGCAGGACTGTCTTAAGGATATAGATGTGGACGTGATTGCAGGAACAGAGTCCAGAGGCTTTATCTTTGGTGTACCGATCGCATATAATCTTCATAAACCATTTGTACCGATTCGTAAAAAAGGCAAACTTCCCCGCGAAACAGTATCTGTAAGCTATGATCTGGAATATGGCAGTGCAGAGATTGAAATGCATAAAGATTCCATAAAACCAGGTCAGAAAGTGGTTATCGTTGATGATCTGATCGCAACAGGCGGTACGATCGAAGCAGCGATCAAGCTGGTGGAACAGCTTGGCGGTGAGGTTGTCAAGGTTGTATTTCTCATGGAACTTGCAGGTTTAAAGGGACGCGAAAGACTGAATGGGTATGATGTAGCGTCCGTAATTTGTTATGATGGTAAATAAGCACAGCTGATTGTGCAGGACAGGCAGGTGGGAGCATATGACAGAGATAACAAAAAGTACAGAAGCAAAAAAAGATGAAATGCAGGTTGAAAAAGAGAAGCTGGAATCTGTAAAGAGAGCAGATGCGGCAGTAAAGACCATGCATGATTTTACAAGTCCGGAGGTGCTTTATAAAGAACTGATAAACAGTGTTCTGAAGTATCATCCATCAACAGATATTTCCATGATAGAGAAGGCATATAAGGTTGCAAGTGAAGCTCATGAAGGACAGAAGAGAAAGTCTGGAGAGCCATATATCATTCATCCTTTATGTGTTGCCATCATTCTGGCAGATCTGGAACTTGACAAAGAAACGATAGTTGCAGGTCTTCTTCATGATGCAGTTGAAGATACCTGGATGACCTATGAGGAAGTGGAGAAGGAATTTGGTTCAGAGGTTGCACTTCTTGTGGATGGTGTTACCAAGCTGGGACAGTTATCTTATTCTGCGGATAAAGTAGAAGTTCAGGCAGAGAACCTCAGAAAGATGTTTCTTGCCATGGCTAAGGATATCAGAGTTATTCTGATCAAGCTTGCAGACCGTCTTCATAATATGCGTACCTTACAGTATATGCGTCCTGAAAAGCAGCAGGAAAAGGCCAGAGAGACCATGGATATTTATGCTCCTATAGCCATGCGTCTGGGTATTTCCAAGATAAAGGTAGAGCTGGATGACCTGTCGCTGAAATACCTTAAGCCGGATGTATATTATGACCTGGTGCATAAGGTTGCCCTGCGTAAAAGCGAGAGAGAACAGTTTGTAGGTGCGATTGTAAAAGAAGTTAAGAAACATATGGATGATGCCAATATTAAGGCGCAGGTGGACGGACGTGTAAAACACTTTTTCAGCATCTACAAGAAGATGGTAAATCAGGATAAGACTATTGATCAGATTTATGATTTATTTGCTGTCCGTATTCTTGTAGATACAGTGAAGGATTGTTATGCTGCCCTTGGTGTGATCCATGAGATGTATAAGCCAATTCCGGGACGGTTTAAAGATTATATTGCCATGCCGAAACCCAATATGTATCAGTCATTGCATACCACATTGATCGGACCCAACGGACAGCCCTTTGAAATCCAGATCCGTACTTATGAAATGCACAGAACTGCAGAATATGGTATCGCTGCACACTGGAAATATAAGGAGTCGTCTGACGGAAAGGCTCCTGTAGGTAAGAGTGAGGAAGAGAAACTGAACTGGCTGCGTCAGATTCTGGAATGGCAGAGAGACATGTCTGATAACAAAGAATTCATGAGTCTTCTGAAGAATGACCTGGATCTTTTTGCGGACAGTGTTTACTGTTTCACTCCACAGGGAGATGTTAAAACACTTCCAAGCGGTTCTACACCGGTGGATTTTGCGTACAGTGTTCACAGTGCAGTCGGAAATAAGATGGTAGGTGCCAGAGTTAACGGTAAGCTGGTTCCTATTGAATATGAGATCAAAAACGGTGACCGTATTGAGATTATTACTTCCCAGAATTCTCAGGGACCAAGCCGCGACTGGCTGAAACTGGTTAAGAGTACTCAAGCAAAGAACAAGATTAATCAGTGGTTCAAGAAGGAATTAAAAGAAGATAATATTCTTAAGGGTAAGGAGATGCTTGCGCAGTATGCGCGCGCAAAGGGATTTAAGATCTCAAATTATACAAAAACCCAGTATCTGGAGGCTGTTTTGCGTAAATATGGTTTCAGGGACTGGGATTCAGTACTTGCTGCAATTGGTCATGGCGGATTGAAAGAAGGTCAGGTTTTCAATAAGCTGGTAGAGGCTTATGATAAGGAAAATAAGAAGAATCTGACAGATGAGCAGGTTCTTGAGGCTGCTTCTGAGACACAGGAGAAGCTTCACATTGCCAAGAGCAAGAGTGGAATTGTGGTAAAAGGAATCCATGATGTGGCAGTCCGTTTTTCCAAGTGCTGTAATCCGATCCCGGGTGACGAGATTGTAGGCTTTGTTACAAGAGGACGTGGAATCACAATCCATCGTACAGATTGCGTCAATGTGCTGAATATGTCTGAGACGGACAGGACACGACTGATCGAAGCGGAATGGCAGCAGCCTGATACCAAGGAAAAAGAGAAGTATATGGCTGAGATTCAGGTTTATGCAAATAACCGTACAGGGCTTCTTGTGGATCTTTCTAAAATATTTACAGAACGTAAGATTGACCTGCGAAGTATTAACAGCCGTACAAACAAGCAGGAGAAGGCAACTATTTCCATGAGTTTTGAGATTGGAAGCAAAGAGGAACTGCGTTCTCTGATCGAGAAGATCCGTCAGGTAGAGAGTGTCATTGACGTAGAGAGAACTACAGGCTGATCATGGGAAAATCTGCTGGAACATTATTTTATGGAACTGCTGCAGATTGACAGAAAGGAATAACATGAAGAACTTAGAATTACAGAAATGTATATTGGGACCAGTATATACAAATTGCTATCTCCTTAAGAATAAAGAAACCGGAGAACTGATCATTGTTGATCCCGCAGATTGTCCGGAGAAGATTGAAATGAAGATTTCCCGGATGAATGGAAAACCGGTGGCGATTCTTCTTACCCATGGACATTTTGACCACATTCTGGCTGCACAGGCAGTAAAGGAGAAATATAATATTCCGATTTATGCCTGTCGTCAGGAAGAGGAGATGCTCCGCGAACCTTCGATTAATATGACTGTACATTATGGACAGGGATGTTCTATTGTGTCGGATGTATTTCTGGAGGATCTGGATGTTATCAGACTGGCGGGATTTTCCGTTCAGATGATCCATACACCGGGACATACCAAAGGAAGCTGCTGTTATTATCTGAAAGATGAAGGTGTATTGTTCAGCGGTGATACAGTGTTCTATGGCTCTGTTGGAAGAACGGATTTTCCGGGTGGAAGTACAGCAGAAATCGTGAGAAGTCTCCATAAACTGGTAGATTCGCTTCCTGAAGAGACCGAGGTTTTCCCCGGACATGATGCATCTACCACTATTGGTTATGAAAAGAGGTATAATCCATTTGTGTAAAATAGGCATTCTGTTTGAGAACAGAGATTTTGAACATGATGTTTATGAACTGATCAAAGCGTTTTATCCCGAAGCGGAGATACATACTCTTTATGAAAATGCTGAAGCAGAGTATGACCTCCGCTTCAGTGTGGAACAGGATAATGACAGTTATATCATAAAATACGAAAGGACAGAGAATCTGTCGAAACAGGAAACAGAGCAAAAAGGGGTAATTTCCGCAGACATACTTTCTAAAGAGAATGCAGGCTGTGGAATACAGGATGCTCATGCTCTGAGAAAAGAGAATAAAGATAATATCAAATATGCGCTGTATCAGTTGTTGGTAAAACTGACGGGCAGAACTCTTCCATGGGGAAATCTGACAGGAATACGTCCTGCCAAACTGGCAATGGGAATGATCGAATCCGGAATGAAAAATACGGAAGCAGCCCGGGAGATGCGTGAGAGATATCTGGTAAGTCCGCAGAAAACAGCGCTTGCCATCACTATTGCAAACAGGGAAAGAGAGATTCTGAAGGATATTGACTATGAAAATGGATACAGCCTTTATATTGGAATCCCGTTTTGCCCAAGTATCTGTCTGTATTGTTCCTTCAGCTCCTATCCGCTGAAAGTGTGGGAGAAGAGAACAGATGAATATGTGGAAGCTCTCTGCCGGGAGGTAAGAGAGACTGCTCTTATGATGAAGGGAAGAAAACTGGACACCATCTATATTGGCGGCGGTACCCCGACTACACTGCTTCCACATCAGATCCGTAAGCTCCTGGATACAGTGGGAGAAGCTTTTGGCTATGAAGGACTGGCAGAGTTTACTGTGGAAGCCGGCAGACCGGACAGTATTACACGTGAAAAGCTGATGGCGATCAGGGAGTATCCGGTAACAAGAATTTCCGTAAATCCACAGACTATGAATCAGGAAACCCTGGATATTATCGGCCGCAGACATACTGTGGAGCAGACAAAAGAAGCGTTTCATCTGGCACGAGAGCTGGGATACGATAACATTAACATGGATCTGATCGTAGGTCTTCCGGGTGAGGATATTCACATGGTAGAGCGGACTCTTGAACAGGTTCGTGAACTGGCACCGGACAGTATTACCGTACATTCACTGGCAGTGAAACGTGCAGCAAGGCTGAATATTTTTAAAGAGAAATATCAGGAAATGTCTTTTGAGAATAATCAGGAAATTATGGATCTGACCATGAAAACTGCGTATGAAATGGGAATGGGTCCTTATTATCTGTACAGACAGAAGAATATGAAGGGAAATTTTGAAAATGTTGGCTATGCAAAGGTTGACAAAGCGGGAATTTACAATATACTGATTATGGAGGAAAAACAGCCTATCATCGCACTGGGGGCAGGCGGTTCTTCCAAGCTGGTCTTTGACCATGGACAGAGAATTGAACGTGTGGAGAATGTAAAAGACGTTTCTAATTATATTTCCCGCATTGATGAGATGATCGAGAGAAAACGGACAGCAATAGCTACCTGGCTGTAGGATGTGGAGGTAACATTTTGGACACAGTACAAAAGACAGCGGCAGGTTCACAGCAGAGGATCCTGGAATTTGACCTTGCTTCTGAACTGCATCATGGAATGCTGGTAAGTAATCTGGCTTATGCGGTTGCAGAGGAGATGGGACTGCCGCATGAACAGTGCTATGAGCTTGCAATAGCAGGAATGCTCCATGATATAGGAAAGCTGAAGCTGACAAGTTATATTAACGGACAGGAGCAGGATCCTCTGGTGATCGAGGAACTGAAGTATGTCCGGATGCATTCTACATTGGGATATGAGGAACTTAAAGGGCAGGGATATTCGGATTTTGTATTGGAGAGTATCCTGTACCATCATGAGAATTATGATGGCAGTGGATATCCGTCCAATAAAGCAGGTGATGACATACCCATAGGTGCCCGGATACTCAGAGTCTGCGATGTATATGCAGCATTGATCTCTGACAGACCATACAGAAGAGGATTTGATATTTCTTCAGTTATGGAGTTGATGATCGATGAAGTAAAAAATTTTGATATGCAGGTTTTTCTTGCGTTTCAGAGAGTGGTTCATAATGGAGACGGGCAGAATTTTTATAAAAGAGGAGGACAACATGGCATTAAAGAAGAAACCGGTAACCGGTATGAAGGACATTTTACCAAAAGAGATGGAAATCCGTAATTATGTGATGAACATGATTCGTGAAACATACGGAACATTTGGCTTTTCATCTATAGAGACACCATGTGTGGAGCATATTGAAAATCTTTCCAGTAAACAGGGCGGAGAGAATGAGAAACTTATTTTCAAGATCCTGAAACGTGGAGAGAAACTGAAACTTGCGGAAGCAGAGAAAGAAAGTGATCTGGTTGACTCCGGACTTCGCTACGATCTGACTGTGCCGCTTTCCAGATATTATTCCAACAACGCAAATGAGCTTCCGGCTCCTTTTAAGGCACTTCAGATGGGCAATGTGTGGAGAGCAGACAGACCGCAGAGAGGACGTTTCCGTCAGTTTATGCAGTGTGATATTGATATTCTGGGTGAGTCTACTTATCTGGCTGAGATCGAACTGGTTCTTGCTACCACAACGTTGCTCGGAAAGCTGGATTTCCATAACTTTACGATTCGTATCAACGACAGAAAAATCTTAAAAGCGATGGCGCAGTACAGTGGATTCCCACAGGAAAGCTTTGACACTGTGTTTATCATTCTGGACAAGATGGACAAGATTGGTCTGGAAGGTGTTGCAGAAGAACTGGAGAAGGAAGGATTTGCAAAAGAGAGCATTGATACCTACCTTGGACTTTTCAAAGAGATCACTTCTGACATTGAGGGTGTTCGTTACTGCAAAGAGAAATTAAAAGATGTTCTGTATCCAAAGGTTGCTGAGGACCTTGAAACAATCATTTCTACTGTAGATTCTGTTAAGACAGCAGATTTTAAGATGTCTTTCGATCCGACTTTGGTACGTGGAATGTCTTATTATACAGGACCGATTTTTGAAATCTCTATGGATGAGTTTGGCGGCAGCGTAGGCGGCGGTGGACGCTATGATGAGATGATCGGTAAATTTACAGGAAACAATACATCTGCCTGCGGATTTTCAATTGGATTCGAGAGAATCGTAATGCTTCTTCTTGAGAGAAATTATGAAATCCCGACAAAGAATGGTAAGAAAGCATATCTTATCGAGAAGAATATGCCGGCAGACAAGATGCTGACGATTCTGAAACAGGCTCAGGAAGAGCGTAATGCCGGAACACAGATCAATATTTCTATTATGAAGAAGAATAAGAAATTCCAGAAAGATCAGATGACAGCAGAGGGCTATACAGAGTTTGTAGAATTCTTTAAAGACAGAATGTAATAATTCGTAACTGTTCAGCAACATTGCGAGATAGCAGACTGCCGGATAGTTACAACAATTCTTATAATATAGAAAGCATGAAAAGAGGAAAGAAACATGGCTGAAAGTATGCAGGGACTGCACAGAACATGCCGATGTGCAGAAGTAACAAAGGAAATGATCGGCAAAGAAGTTGTCCTTATGGGATGGGTTCAGAAAGCCCGCGATAAAGGCGGAATTATTTTCGTAGATTTAAGAGACCGTTCCGGTATCATGCAGCTGATTTTTGAGAATGGCAGCATTGATGAAGAAGGTTTTGCAAAAGCAGGTAAGCTGAGAAGTGAATTCGTAATCGCTGTTACCGGTGTGGTAGAAGAAAGAGGCGGCGCTGTTAACAAGAATCTTGCAACAGGTGAAATTGAGCTTCGCGTAAAATCCCTTCGTGTTCTGTCTGAAGCAGAGGTACCTCCGTTCCCAATTGAAGAGAACAGCAAGACAAAAGATGAAATCCGTCTGAAATATCGTTATCTTGACTTAAGAAGACCTGACCTTCAGAAGAATATTATGCTTAAGAGCAAAGTCATGATGCTTACAAGACAGTTCTTCGCAAAAGAAGGATTCCTTGAAATTGAAACTCCGATGCTTGGTAAGAGTACACCGGAAGGTGCAAGAGATTATCTGGTACCGTCTCGTGTTCATCCGGGACATTTCTATGGTCTGCCACAGTCTCCGCAGCTGTACAAACAGCTTCTGATGTGCTCTGGTTATGACCGTTATATCCAGATTGCAAGATGTTTCCGTGACGAAGACCTTCGTGCGGACAGACAGCCGGAATTTACCCAGATCGATATGGAACTCTCTTTTGTAGATGTTGATGACGTAATTGATGTAAATGAGAGATTCCTTGCTTATCTGTTCAAGGAAGTACTTGATATTGATGTAAAACTTCCAATCCAGCGTATCACATGGCAGGAAGCTATGGACAGATTTGGTTCTGATAAACCGGATATGCGTTTCGGAATGGAACTTCATGATGTAAGTGATGTAGTTAAAAACTGTGGATTCAGCGTGTTTACTTCTGCGTTGGAAAATGGCGGCAGTGTTCGTGGTATCAATGCAGAAGGACAGGGCGCTATGCCACGTAAGAAAATTGACAAACTGGTTGAGTTTGCCAAAGGTTACGGTGCAAAAGGCCTTGCATACATTGCAATCGCTGAAGATGGCACAAGAAAATCTTCTTTTGCTAAATTCATGACAGATGAAGAGATGGATGCTCTGGTAGCAGCTATGGATGGTAAAGCAGGAGACTTACTTCTGTTTGCAGCAGATAAGAAGAAACTGGTTTATGATGTACTTGGCGCACTTCGTCTGGAACTTGCAAAGCAGATGGATCTTCTTGATAAGAATGAGTATCGTTTCGTATGGGTAACAGAGTTCCCGCTTCTTGAATGGAGTGAAGAAGAGAATCGTTTCACAGCAATGCATCATCCATTTACCATGCTTATGGAAGAGGACCTTCCACTTCTGGATACAGATCCTGGAAAAGTTCGTGCAAAAGCATATGATATCGTATTAAACGGTAATGAAATTGGTGGAGGAAGTGTCAGAATCCATCAGGATGATATTCAGGAGAGAATGTTTGAAGCACTTGGATTCACAAAAGAAGCTGCTCACGAGCAGTTCGGATTCCTTCTGGACGCATTCAAATATGGAGTTCCGCCTCACGCCGGACTGGCATACGGACTTGACCGTCTGGTAATGCTTATGGCGAAAGTTGACAGCATCCGTGACGTAATCGCATTCCCGAAGGTTAAAGATGCTTCCTGTCTGATGACTCAGTCTCCGAGCCGCGTAAGCGAGGAGCAGTTAAAAGAACTGGAACTGGAAGTAAGACCGGAGGAAGTAACTGAATAAGGAGGGAGCTTACAATTCAGACGTTTTTGATTGTATGCCCGTTGGTATTCCTTGCAGGATTAGTTGATTCTATCGCAGGCGGGGGTGGTTTGATCTCCCTGCCTGCGTATCTGCTTGCAGGGGTTCCGATGCACAATGCGATAGCAACGAATAAATTATCCTCGGCAACTGGGACAGCGATTTCAACAGCACGTTTATGTAAGAATAAATTTGTAGACTGGGGAGTTGCACTGCCATGTATTTCCATGGCTCTTGTCGGTTCTTTTGCAGGCGCTCATATTGCGCTTCTTGCCAGTGATAAGATATTAAAATGGATGCTGATTCCAGTACTTCCTATTGTTGCGTTTTATGTAATGAAGAAGAAAAATCTGGATGATAACAGCAATGTAGAGATTTCCAGAAAGAAACAGTGGATTTTGTGTGCGGTGTGTTCTCTGGCTGTTGGCTGCTACGATGGCTTTTATGGGCCGGGAACTGGTACGTTTCTGCTTATTTTATATACAGGAGTAGCAAAACTTCCCGTAGCGAAAGCTTCCGGAACTATGAAACTTGCAAATCTTTCTTCTAATATAATGGCATTAGTTGTTTTTTTATTTAGTGGAAAGATTGTCATATATCTTGGACTTGCAGCTTCTGTTTTTTCCATTGCAGGGCATTATGTAGGATCTGGAATGGTAATGAAAAATGGAAATAAAATCGTAAGACCGATTATTCTGATCGTTCTGGTTTTACTGTTTATCAAAATTATAACGGGGATGTAAAAAGAATAAGACAAAGATTAAAAAGACCACCATATCATAGAATGATTCGGGAAAGGAACATTTCTGTGATATGGTGGCCTTTTTAGTTGTTTAACCAAACTGCGAAGCAGTTATTTGGTTATGAGCAAGTAGCGGAAGCGGATTGCGAATATCCGATTGACTAATCGTTAATTGGAACTGCTTTCAGTAGAAGTATTATCATCTGTCTGCTTATCTGTATCGGCAGAAATATTTTCATCCTCAGAATCAGAAGTCTCAAGAGGAGAATCTGTCAAAGTACCGAAAATAGCATTTCCCAAAGTATTTCCCTCATCCTGAAGTTTCCAGGATACCCCATCATTGATTAGAACAAAATCTACATCATTGACGGTAGTAACGGTATTATCATTGATACTGTTCAGAAGAATTTCGAAAGATTTCTCGTATCGTTTCTGGGAGCCATCGATAACTGCGTCAGCAGAAGCCAGATATTTATCAAGCTTTTCCTGATAATCAGCCAGGATCGAATCACTGTCAAAGGTTGTAATTTCAGTTGTAACAGTGGCATTGTATCCATTTTCACTGCTGGATTTAATGACATAATTAAAATTTTTATGAATCTGTTCGGCAAGTGCTGAGGCAATGGAATTTTTTGCAGTATCGGATGTATTCATGATATTTACTACACCCAGATAAGATGTCATTTCTTTCAAATCCAGTTTCTGTAGAGTGTCAAGATAGACGGTCAGGGTATCTTCCGGTGAAAGGATATCCGGATCTGCCAGATCAGCTATAAGACCGCCGACAAGGTCATCTTCCAGAGAATTGGTACGCTGGATCTTCCATTTTTCCTTTTTATCATTGCCTGTATTGACAAGCTGTATGTTACAGTCTGTCTCAGCTGTATCATAGTCATTTGTGTTTAAAAGATGATTCAGGATCAGATAATGAGCCTCAAGAGATCTGGAAGAATCTTTGATATTTCCTTTTTGTGCCTGGGCTGACTCTGTGATCTGTGTCCGGAGAAGTTCTGCTTTAAAATCTCTGGCAAGAACTTTGGAATCGATTGTGGTCAGTTTGACAGAAACAGTGGTAGAATGATTGGCTGTGCCGACGATGACATCCGAAATTTTGTAATTAAATTTCCGGAAAAAGAGAGAAAAGGTTTCATTGATTTCATCAGTTAAATCAGTATTCTCTGTGGCATCGGGGAACAGCTCTGTATAGGGTATGTATTTTTGCGTAGTTTCTGAATCGAGATTTTTTAACTGATCCAGTTCATTTCTGACTACACTCTTTACATCTGACTCATTTTTGCGGAAACAGCCGCTGCTTACAGATACAGCAAAAAGAAAAAATAAGACAGAGAAAAGAAGAATCAGGTGTTTGTTTATATTCATACGTGTTCTTTCCTTTCACAGTGCTTTCTGTGCAACTGTTTGACAGTTACTTTTCTGTTTATTTTAACAGATTTTGTACTGACTGTCAAAAAAGTGAAAAAGATGAACGAAATTCATAAAAAAAACGTGAAAAAATTGTGAAAAATGTTGCCATTTGATTACAAAGCTTTTATTTTAAGGTAGAATCTGCTATGATAGGAAAGTGAATAATAATGATATAAAAAAGCAGTAGTGTATAATAGATGTTAGCCTGAACAAGGTGACAATATCAAGGAGGCAATTTATGAAGAAACGTATTATTATCGTTTTGGGAATCCTGATCGCAGCAGGTGGTATCGGAACCGGAGTCTGGTATCACTTTAAAGGAAACGGTCAGAGTGGAACCGGTGATTCTATTGTGTATGTGTCAAAAGTAAGTGTGATCACCGGATCTGAAACAACAGCGGTAAATCGGTTTGCTGGTGTGGTAGAACCGCAGAAAACTGTAAACGTAAAAATAGAAAGTGGACGAAAAGTAAAAGAAGTGGAAGTTAAGACCGGAGAAGAGGTAAAGGCCGGACAGCTTCTTTTTGAATATGATCTCAGCAGTATTGAGGATGATCTGAAGCAGGCGCAACTGGATCTGGACAGATTAAAAAATGAACAGATCAGCCTGACAGAACAGATAGCTACGCTGGAAGCGGAGAAGAAAAAAGCAAAGGCCGAAGATCAGTTGTCCTATACCATTGAAATCGAGACTAATAAAATGAATCTCAAGAAGAATGAATATAGTCAGAAGAGTAAACAGTCTGAAATTGATAAACTTCAGAGCGCAACACAGAATACAGAGGTTCGAAGTGAAATAGATGGTGTGATACAGAAAATTGACACTTCCAAAATGACAAGTGACGACGGTGATTCTGTGGATGACAGCAGTGCAATGGACAGTAGCATGTCGTCAGGTGACGGAAGTTCGGACAGTTCTGCATTTATTACAATTCTCAGTACAGGTGCTTACAGAGTAAAAGGTAAAGTTAATGAACAGAACAGGGATTCTATTGTACCCGGAGAGGCAGTGATCATCCGTTCCAGAGTAGACAGCAGTAAAACATGGAAAGGAACGATGGGATCCGTAGATGTGAATAATGGAACTTCAGATGACAGCAGTAATGATATGTATATGGGTATGGCAAGTACCAGTTCCGATGATCAGACAACGTCTACTTCTTATCCTTTTTATGTGGAATTGGATTCCTCTGAGAATCTGATGCTTGGACAGCATGTGTACATAGAACGTGACATCGGACAGGATGAGAAAAAAGACGGTCTGTGGCTCAGTGATTACTATATTCTGGACACAGATACCAATGAACCGTATGTATGGGCAGCCAGCGATAAGAACAGACTGGAGAAGCGTTATGTAACACTTGGAGAACATGATGATGATCTTGGAGAATATAAGATTGTTGAGGGCCTTACAAAGAAAGATGCGATTGCATTCCCGACAGCGGCTCTGGAAGAAGGCGAAAAAACAGAGATCGGAGATCTGGCTCAGACAATGAGCGGAGGCGCGGACGGGATTACAGATATGGATGCTGATCATGGAAATATGGATGATGAACAGCCAGATTCCGCAGATGGGGAAGCCTATACAGATCCAGATATGGAAGAGGGTTCTGAAGATGACAGTTCGGATGACTCGATTGATCCAAATGAGGAACTTGTACCAATCGATGAGGCACCTGGTATGAGCGCAGGTGAAGACGTGGAGGGGATCGAATGATACTGGAATTAAAGGGTATATATAAAGAATATCAGCAGGGTAAAATGAAAGTTCCAGTATTAAAAGATGTGAATTTCTCCATGGAAGAAGGAGAATACGTGGCAATTATGGGACCATCCGGTTCGGGAAAAACTACTCTGATGAACATTATCGGATGTCTGGACAAGCAGACAGAGGGGACTTTTTTTCTGGATGGAGTGGATATTAAGGCGTGTTCGGAGAATGAAATGTCAGATATCCGGCTGAATAAGATAGGGTTTGTTTTTCAGAGTTTTCATCTTCTCCCTAAGCAGAGTGCTCTGGCAAATGTTGAGATGCCATTAAATTATGCGAGAGTACCTAAGAAGGAGAGAAGAGAACGCGCTCTGAAGGCACTTGACAGAGTGGGCCTGGCGGACAGAGTGGATTTTAAGCCAAATCAGCTTTCAGGAGGTCAGATGCAGAGGGTTGCCATTGCCAGGGCGATCGTCAATAACCCGAAACTTCTTCTTGCAGATGAACCTACAGGTGCTCTTGACAGTAAATCAGGTGCGCAGGTTATGGAACTTTTCCAGAGACTGAATGATGAGGGGGTATCTGTATTGATGATCACCCATGATGCGGATATTGCCGCACATGCGAAGAGGGTGGTTACGATCAAAGATGGTATCCTTCAGGAAAAGAGGTGATCTTCATGGGCAAAGTAAAGAAAATCCTCGCAGGAGTGCTTGTGGTGGTAATCGCAGGAAGTGGAATTACAGCGGGATTGATGCAGCTGAAGAAAAACAGCCAGAAAACAGTGGCGGTTACTCCTGTGAGCGGATTACTGCAGGAATTTTATACACCTTCCACCACGCTTGACGGAACCATTACATCCAGTGCAACACAGACAGTAAACGGTGATAAAGACCTGATTATTGATCAGATTTATGTGACAAAGGGAGATGCCGTAAAAAAAGGGGATCCTCTGGTTTCTTTTGATACTACTCTGGTGGAAATGGAACTGAATATAGCAAAGCTGAAAAAACAGAAACTGGAGCAGGATTTAAATAAAGCAGTGAACAGACTGAACAGCCTTCAGAATGGTGGACCTGTAGAGGAAACAGATGCGGGTACAGATGCCGATAACCTGAATTCAAAAACAGGAAGCACTAATAATGATACAGGCGATGATGATATGACACCGGATAATACGTTATCATCCACAGCAGATATGTCCGGTAATTATCTGGCAGCAGCCATGCATCCGTTTTTGTTATCTGCTTTTACAGATGGAGATGCAGTGGATAATGCGGGCTCAGACAATTCTTCATCCAAGGCAGATTTACCGGGAGATGATGCTTCAACAGATACCGGAAATACAGGCGGTTCATCAGACGGAACATCTGCGGATAATGATACTCCGGTATATTCGGATCCCTCAGCGAATGGATTCAGTGACGGAGAGAAGGATGATTTTAATTCAGGAAAAAATGATACACCGGAATTATCACCAACGCCAACGCCAACACTGGATGATCGTACCACATATTTTGATCCTTATTACCGAAAAGGTGATCCGAATATCACAGATGGTGACGAGCCGTTTTATCAAAAACTGGATGCAGATTCCGTTCCGTTTACAGGAAGTGGCACAGAGGACGATCCATATGTATATCTGTGTAGCAGTGCAAAAGAAAAAGTAACAGTAATGGGTTCATTCTTTAATAAACTTGCAGGATACAGTCCTGATGGAACCAAAGTTGTTAATCAGGGTGGTTACTGGTACCGTCTGGAATTTCATCAGAATGATACAATAGCGGACTATGATGATCTGAAAACCTCCTGCACAGGTTATTATCTGGTAAACGGAAGTTTTCTGGAGAAACCGGTATATGAATTTGCAGAGGTGGAATTTACACTGGCAGATGCAGATAAATATGATGAGAATCCAGATGATGGAGGAGATGATAATCCTGGTGGGAATGATGAACCTACCGGAACCCCTGTTTCCAGGGCAGATGCTATTAAGTATCAGAAGAGTAAGATTGCCAGTCTGAAGCTGGATCTCCAGGAAAGCGATATCAAGATATCACAGCTGGAAAAGAAAGCTAATAAAAAGCTTATCACTGCAAAACTGGATGGTACGGTTACTTATATGGGGGATTCCGGAAGTGGTGAGACAACTGACGGTAAGGCTCTGATCAAGATAAAAAGCAGTGATGGATTTTATGTGGTAGGTTCTGTGAGTGAACTGATGCTCGATGATTTTAAAGAAGGCACAAAGCTTAATTGTACAAGTTATACCAGCGGATCTTTTGAGGCAGATGTTATGGATGTTTCGGAATATCCTGTAACCGGTAACAGTTCTTATGGAGGCAGCAATCCCAATGTATCTTATTATGCATTTACAGCAGTGGTGACTGATAAAACTCTTCAATTGGAGGATCAGGACTGGGTTACTGTTAATTATGAAGCATCTGCTGCAGAGAACATTATGGTCATCCAGAAAGCTTTTGTCAGAAATGACAATAATAAAAACTATGTATATAAAGATGATAAAGGCGTCCTGAAGAAGCAGGAGATTTCTGTAGGTGCAACTGTGGACAGCGGTTACAGTGTGATTGTCAAAGGTGGACTCAGTGAAGATGATCTGATTGCATTTCCTTATGGAAAAGATGTGAAAGAGGGCGCAAAGACAAAAGAAATTACTCTGGATCAGATGTATGGATATTAATTGAGAAAGGAGACATTTTATGCTTGAAAATATACGCCTGGCTTTTCAGGGAATATGGTCACATATGATGAGATCCTTCCTGACTATGCTGGGTATCATTATTGGTATTGCGTCTATCATTGCAATTGTTTCTACCATCAAAGGAACCAGTGAGCAGATTAAGGAAGACCTGATAGGTGCAGGTTCCAATACAGTAAATATTTATCTGTATGATGGAGATAATCAATATGATGCGGAATATGGAAATTCTTCAAAAGCACCGATTCTGACAGATGATGTAAAAGAAGAAGTGAAAGATCTGGACCATGTTGAGAATGCAACTTTTTATTATAACAGTACCAGCGCATCTATTTATAATAACAATAACAGTCTGGAGGGTGGAAGTGTTTACGGGATTGATGTGAACTATCTGGCTACTTGCGGATATATAATTCAGTCAGGACGGGGATTTGTAAAAGATGACTACAAAAATTACAATAAAGTTGCGCTGATCGATGACAATGCGGCACAGAATCTGTTCCCGTCACAGAACCCGGTAGGGCAGACTGTGGAGATCAATCAGGAACCATATACGATTGTGGGAGTGATCCGGCAGGATGAGAATTATCAGCCGACGATCAACAGTATTGACGAATATTACACTTATTATCAGTCGATTGTAGGAAGTGTAATGATTCCGGACAGTTGCTGGCCGATTTCCTTTAAATTTGATGTTCCTCAGAATGTAATTGTGAAAGCAGACAGCACAGATACCATGAGTTCGGTGGGAAATGCAGCAGCAGATGTGCTGAATAATTTAATTGCAGCCTTAAATACAGACGGAAATACAACCATGAAATACAAAGCCGATAATATTATGGAGCAGGTCAAGAATATGCAGAAACTCAGTGAGAGTACGAATAATCAGCTGATCTGGATTGCAAGTATTTCTCTTCTTGTAGGCGGTATTGGTGTCATGAATATCATGTTGGTTTCTGTTACAGAGCGTACCAAAGAGATTGGATTGAAAAAGGCTATCGGGGCACGTAAGAAGACGATTCTGGGACAGTTTCTGACAGAGGCTTCCGTACTTACCAGTATTGGCGGTATTATCGGAGTAATAACAGGAATCGGGCTGTCGAAAGTGGTGGGAAAGGTTACCGGTTCGCCTACTGCGATCAGTGTGCCATCAATTGTGATCGCAGTATTGTTTTCTACAGTGATAGGCGTGGTATTTGGACTGCTTCCTTCTGTGAAAGCAGCAAATTTAAATCCTATTGATGCGTTGAGAAGTGAATAAACACTGCACAGATAAAACAGACTTGATGTACAATACCTTTGTATATTGAGTCTGTTTTTCTGTAACATTTTTAGTTACTGTTTACTGGCAATATCCTGCAAAGCGTGTTATTGAAAACGAAGTGAACAATAACCATTTTTCTGTGGATTTTAAACAGAAAAACAATCAAATTTGTTTAGATGTCAAGAAATGTGCTAAAATTTGTACAAAAAATAAAAAAATATGGAAGTACAAAGACAGGTTGTGCTATAATGGAGTATCTCAAAAAGAATTATTTATACAGGAGAAAGTTCGCGGATGGTATCATTTACCTATATCATCAAAGATAAATTTGGAATACATGCAAGGCCCGGACTGCTTCTTGTGCAGGAAGCCGGAAAGCTTACGAGCAATATCACTATTTTTAAAGGAACAGACAGTGGTGATGCGAAGCGGATGTTCTGTGTTATGAATCTTGCAGTAAAACAGGGAGATCAGATAACAGTACATGTGGAAGGCGAGAATGAAGAGGCAGATGCCGAAGTAATGAGAGAGTTTTTGAAAAATAATCTGTAACTGTGAAGATGTCAGACAGTTATGCCATAATCTTTAATAAGGAGAATTGGAGTAATGAAAGTATTAGAAGGTAAGTCCGTATTTTCAGGAATCGCAATTGGAAAGATTTCTATTTTGCAGAAAGCAGACACAAGTGTAAAGCGTACGAAGGTAGAAAATCCGGAGGCAGAGATCACACGTGTGCAGGAAGCAAAAGAGAAAGCAGTTGAACAGCTTCAGAAACTGTATGATAAGGCACTCCGGGAAGTTGGAGAATCAGGTGCTGCTATTTTTGAAGTGCATCAGATGATGCTGGATGATGAGGACTATCTGGATTCTATTGATAACATTATCCGTACGGAGAATGTAAATGCAGAGTATGCAGTAGCAACAACAGGCGATAATTTTGCAGACATGTTTGTGCAGATGGATGATGACTACATGAAAGCAAGAGCGGCAGATATAAAGGATATTTCAGATCGTCTGGTACGTGTATTATCAGGACACGATGAGGGAGATATGGATGCTGCAGAACCATCTATTATCGTTGCTGAGGATCTGGCTCCAAGTGAAACTGTACAGATGGACAAGAGCAAAGTTCTTGCATTTGTTACAAGGAAAGGTTCTTCCAATTCCCATACAGCAATCCTTGCAAGAACTATGAATATCCCGGCGCTGATCAATATTGAATATGATGACAGCATGGATGGGAAAATGGCAGTTGTAGACGGTAAGACCGGTTCTCTTATTGTGGAACCGGATGCAGATACCCTGAAGAAATATCAGGATCAGAAAGACGAGGAGTTGCGCCAGAGAGCAATGCTCAAAGAATTAAAAGGCAAAACTACAGAGACAAAGAGTGGACATAAGATTCATCTGTACGCAAACATCGGAAGCACAGGCGATGTAGCCAGTGTACTGGCTAATGATGCAGAAGGTATTGGTCTATTCAGAAGTGAATTCATTTATCTGGAAAAAGATAATTATCCGACAGAGGAAGAGCAGTTCCAGATTTATAAAGCAGTAGCACAGAATATGGCAGGAAAGAAAGTAATCATCCGTACACTGGATATCGGCGCAGACAAGCAGATTGATTACTTTGATATGGCACACGAAGAGAATCCGGCAATGGGTTATCGTGCAATCCGTATCTGCCTGGACAGACCAGAAGTATTTAAGACACAGCTTCGTGCACTGTTCAGAGCAAGTATGTTCGGAAATATCTCCATTATGTATCCGATGATCATCTCTGTAACAGAAGTAAAACAGATCAAGGCTATTGTTGCAGAGGTTAAGAAAGAGCTGACAGAGCAGGGCATTCCGTTTAAAGATGACGTAGAGCAGGGTGTAATGATCGAGACACCGGCTGCAGTTATGATCAGTGATCTTCTTGCAAAAGAAGTTGATTTCTTCAGCATCGGAACTAACGATTTAACACAGTATACACTGGCAATCGACCGTCAGAATGCAAAACTGGATAATATTTATGATTCTCATCATGAAGCTGTACTTCGTATGATCCAGATGGTCATTGATAATGCACATAAAGAGGGAATCTGGGCAGGAATCTGCGGAGAGCTCGGAGCAGATACTACATTGACAGAACGCTTTATCCAGATGGGGATTGATGAATTATCTGTATCACCTACATTTGTTCTGCCGGTACGTAAGATCGTAAGGGAACTGGACTGATTCTGGCATAAATATCGCAAAAGAATAGAAACAGGCAGTCAAAATTCCGCATGGGTCAATCTATGCGGAATTTTTTTGCAATAAATTAGCGGTTCCTGATTGTGATACATAAAAAAATATGATAAACTGAACATAATCTGTAATTTTATGAAAAGATAATTGATACATAAAAAATCTGAAGTGGATCAGAAGCAAAGGAGATATGAATATGGGAAAAATTGCCATTGTCACAGACAGTAACAGCGGCATAACACAGGACCAGGCAAGAGAACTTGGAATCAGCGTAATTCCAATGCCTTTTTATATTAACGAGAAGCTTTATCTTGAAGGAATCACTCTTTCACAGGAAGAGTTTTATGAGAGACTTAAGAATGATGAGGCTATTTCTACTTCACAGCCGGGGCCGGCAGATGTATGCGGACTTTGGAATACATTACTGGAAAAGTATGATGAAGTAGTGCACATTCCAATGTCAAGCGGACTGAGTGCATCCTGCGATACAGCAATGGGACTGGCTCAGGAATATGACGGAAGAGTACATGTAGTAGACAATCAGAGAATTTCTGTTACGCAGAGACAATCTGTACTGGATGCCCTCACATTAAGAGATGCGGGCAGAAATGCGATACAGATCAAACAGGTTCTGGAAGAGCAGAAGCTGGATTCCAGTATCTATATTACTCTGGAAACTCTGAAATACCTTAAGAAAGGCGGAAGGATTACCCCTGCAGCAGCAGCAATCGGAACAGTTCTGAACCTGAAACCTGTGCTTCAGATCCAGGGTGAGAAGCTGGATGCATATTCCAAAACAAGAGGCAAGAAGCAGGCAAAACGTGTCATGCTCAAGGCTATGCAGAATGACTGGGAGAACCGCTTCGCAGAATACGTAAAACGTGGCGAAATGTGCCTGCAGTCTGCTTATACAGGAAATCAGGAGGAAGCAGAGGAATTTAAGAAAGAAATTGCCGAAGTATTCCCCGGAATTGAGATTGTGCAGAATCCGTTATCATTAAGTGTTGCATGCCATATCGGACATGGTGCTATTGCAGTTGCATGTTCAAGAAAAGTGGTAGTAGAATAAAACAATCTGAGGAGTTAGGAAAGAATGAAGAAACTTATGGAACAGATGGCGGAAGAACTTTCCGCAGCATTTGAAAAATCCGGATACGACCCATCCTACGGAAAAGTAACCGTATCCAACAGACCGGATCTTTGCGAATTTCAGTGCAACGGTGCTATGGCAGGAGCCAAAGCATACAAGAAGGCACCGTTTATGATCGCTGATGATGTAGTAGCATACTTAAAAGACAGCCAGGTTTTCTCCATGGCAGAAGTCGTAAAACCGGGATTTATCAATTTAAAAGTAAAAGGTGAATTCCTTGCAGATTACTTAAAGGAAATGGCAGCAGACGAGAAACTTTCCGTATCTGCAGCAAAAGAGCCGAAGACGATCATCATCGACTACGGTGGACCAAACGTTGCAAAACCTCTTCATGTAGGACATCTTCGTTCTGCAATCATCGGAGAAAGTATTAAGAGAATCAGTCGCTTTGTAGGACATAAAGTGATCGGTGATGTTCATCTGGGAGACTGGGGTCTTCAGATGGGGCTGATCATTACGGAACTGAAACACAGAAAACCGGAGCTGGTTTATTTTGATGATTCTTACACAGGAGAGTATCCGGAGGAAGCACCATTTACGATCAGCGAGCTGGAAGAGATCTATCCATGTGCAAGCGGCAAGTCCAAAGAGGATGAAGCGTACAGAAACGAAGCTCTGGAAGCAACTCATCTTCTTCAGCAGGGCAAACCGGGATACATGGCTCTCTGGAACCATATTATGAACGTATCCGTTACAGACCTGAAGCGCAACTATGACAAATTAAATGTGTCTTTTGATCTCTGGAAAAAGGAATCCGATGCACAGCCATATATTCCTGGAATGGTTGAGGAGATGAAAGAAAAAGGATTCGCTTATGTAGACCAGGGTGCACTTGTAGTAGATGTAAAAGAAGAGAACGACACAAAAGAGATTCCTCCATGTATGCTTCTGAAATCAGACGGAGCTTCTCTTTATACAACTACAGACCTTGCAACAATCGTAGAGCGAATGAAATTATTTAACCCGGATGAGATCTTGTATGTGGTAGACAAACGTCAGGAACTTCACTTTATCCAGGTATTCCGCTGTGCAAGAAAGACCGGGCTTGTAAAAGATGATACAAAGCTTTCTTTCCTTGGATTCGGAACCATGAACGGAAAAGACGGAAAACCGTTCAAGACAAGAGAGGGCGGCGTTATGCGTCTGGAAACTCTCATTAAAGACATCAACGAAGAGATGTTTACCAAGATTGTTGAGAATCGCAGCGTGAAAGATAAAGATGCGAAAGAAACTGCAGAGATCGTAGGGCTTTCCGCGATCAAATACGGTGACCTTTCCAATCAGGCTACCAAGGATTACATTTTTGATATTGACAGATTTACATCATTTGAAGGTAATACAGGTCCGTATATCCTTTATACGATCGTTCGTATCAAATCTATTCTGAACCGTTTTGCAGAAGAGGGCGGCAACCTTGAAGCAGGTACAATCCTTGATCCTGTAAACGACAGCCAGAAGAACCTGATGCTTCAGCTGACAGGTTTTGGTGCAACCGTAGAGAACGCCTTTGAAGAAAAAGCACCGCATAAGATCTGTGCATATATTTACGAAGTATCCAATGCATTCAACAGCTTCTATCATGAGACAAAGATCCTTAGCGAAGAGAACGAAGCACAGAAAGCTTCCTTCATCCAGTTGCTGAAACTCACTAAGAAAGTTCTGGAGACATGTATCGATCTTCTTGGATTTTCTGCACCGGACAGAATGTAAAAATAAAATTCAGCAATAAATCAACTTGTTGGTATCCTAAGCCCTGTTTACATATATTGTAAATGGGGCTTTTCAAAAAGAACGAAATGTGCTATTATGTATTTATCTAATCTATACGTGATGAAATTCTTTCATCACATTTTCCATTTTTGTTTTAAACGAATTGTGAATATCTGCTTGGCTCAGATAAACTGCGTAGCAGTTATTCGGTTATGAGCAAGTAGCGAATCTGATGATTTTATCTGTTTGACAATTGAACAGGAGGTGAACCAGTGAATTTATCTGGAACTGTATTAAAAGGGCGTTACTGTATTCTGGATCCTGTTGGAAAAGGCGGCGGAGGGAAAGTTTACCTTGCCAGAGACCTGGAACTGGGCGTTTTGTGGGCGGTAAAAGAAATACCGGTATCCGACAAAAGTGAAGCCCGTATGCTTTTGAAACTTTCGCATCCGTCTTTGCCAAAGATGATAGATTACATAGAAGATAACCGAAAATGTTACCTTGTTATGGAATATGTCAGGGGAAAATCTCTGGGTGAGTATTTAAGAGGCGGAAAACATTTTTCCATAAATGAAATCGTTAAATATGGAATGGAGATTTCAGATGTATTCTCCTATTTTCATGGTCGGAAACCACCGGTTTATTATGGAGATCTGAAGCCTGACAATCTGATGCTGGGTGAGAATGGAAGATTATATCTGATCGATCTGGGCGGTGCTGTAAACGGATATAAATATCACCATAAAGTATGTACAGGCACTGCCGGTTTTGCTGCGCCGGAACAATATGAGGGAAAGATAAATGCAGCAACAGATATTTATACATTTGGAAAAACATTATCTGCCTTATGTGGAAAAACAGATTGTCTGTTATTCATCCGGAACATGTCATTATTCTGGCTTATTTTCAGATGCTGCATGAAGAAACCGGAAATGCGTTATCAAAATATGAAGACTGTACAGAAAAAACTAAGCAGAATCTGGAAGAGACAAAATCAGAGTAAAATTAAAAACATGTTGGTTTTGGCAGGGAGCAGTATTGCTTTTGCAGTAATAACTGTTTTTCTTCTGTTTAGTTCTGATCTGGTATCCGGCTCCAAAACATTTGATTTTTATGAAGAGCTAACTGATATTACAGACCTTTATTATCAGGAAGAATTTCAAAACGGCAGTAAAGCGGACAGGGAAAAAATTTGTGAACAGGCAGATACCGGACTGCGGAAATTACAAAAACAATGCACTGAAAAAGAGGAGTCAAGAAAGATATTACAGCTTCTGGCAGTAAACAGTGAGTATCAGGAAAATTATGAAAATGCAGGATTCTACTATGAGCAAATGCTTCTTTATGATGAAACTTACAGAGCCGGATACGGTGAATATGGAATGTTCCTGTTCCGTACCGGGCAAAAGGAAGCCGGTCAGGCACTATGGACAGAATATAAGTCGAAAGAAACAATGTTAGACGATACAGTCAGCAGAAATCTGAGATTGTGGGAAAAGGAGATGACTAAGAGTGAAGAAAAATCATAACAGACTCTGGATTGTGACATTTGTATGTTTATGTCTGTGTCTGACTTCGACTATCTCTGCCATGCAGATGGGAGGTTTTGATATTGATGTAGGAAATGGAGAAAACAGTAGCTGGCAATGGCATGAGGAACAGCAGTGGAATCAGAGCAGTTGGGAGAATACGTGGGAAAATAACCGGCAGACTGGAGACAACACATCAGAAACTCCTGTACAGAACGATCAGGCCCAGGACAATGGATATCAGTATGATTCTGATATAGAAAACGGAACACAAGATAATATACAGCAATGGGATGGTGTACAGCAGAATAACACTGACTGGAATAACAGCAGTCAATGGAACAATAATTCTCAGTGGGATAATAATTCTCAGAATAATAATGTCCAGAATAATAATGCCCAGAATAATAACGTTCAGAGTAATAATGCCCGGAATAATAATTCTGCATGGAACGCTCAACCTCAGACAGATAACAATATGCAGATAACATCCCGGACGGATAATGAATCCGCTGTTAAGATATCAGAAAAACCCACCCCAACATCAATACCTGTACCAACACCTAAACCTGCGAAAAATCCGAAGCCGACAAAAACACCCAAATCAACTCAGCCCTCAACTCCTAAGCCGTCAAAAAAGAAAAATAAGAAGAAACAAAATAAAGCAAAGAAAACAGAAAAAGAAAACAAGAATACAGGTAATTCCAAAGTGTTTCAGAATAAAGAAAACCAGGGGGATACTGTTGAATACACGCATGTAAAAGATGAAGCTGTTAAGTTTCATTGCACACAAAATACAGATAGTTTCCATACCCCGCGAATTCAGATAATATCCCGGGGCTCTGTTCAGATTCTTTCTTTTCGGCTTAACAAAACAGAATGTCCCTGGCATTGGGAAGGAGACTGGATCATACCGGATACGGAAGATGAAAATGTAAAAGAAATAGAATTGTTAGTTATCTCTCAAGGCGGAAAGCTGATAAAAATGAATCCCCAGATTTTTTCCTCATAGACGCTTCAGGAAAACAATGCTATAATCTATCATATTATATCAATTTTTCTGAGACAGGAGGAATCTATGTACAAAGTAATTTTGTTTGATTTAGATGGAACATTGACAGAATCCGGAGAAGGTATCACGAAGTCTGTTCAGTATGCACTGGAGAGAATCGGCAAGCCTGAACCGGATCTTGAGAAACTGAAGGTTTTCATAGGACCGCCGCTTATGGAGATGTTTATGCAATATGCACAGATTGATGAGGCAACCGCAAAACAGGCGGTGGAAATTTACAGAGAACGCTATTCTGTGACAGGAATCTTTGAAAATGCCTTATATCCGGGAATTGAGAACATGCTGGCACAGTTGGAGAAGAAAGGATATATTCTCGCAGTAGCATCCTCTAAACCGGAAGTATATGTGAGACAGATCCTGGATCATTTTGGACTTACCCGGTACTTCACAGAAATCGGCGGAAGCGAATTGAATGGTCGAAGAACAAACAAGACAGAAGTGATCGAAGATGTTCTGAAACGTCTGAATATGGACAAACACAGAGATCAGGTTATTATGGTTGGAGATAAAGAACATGATGTATACGGAGCACGCAAAGCTGGCCTGGAATGCATTGCAGTTTCTTTCGGATATGGAACTGAAGAAGAGCTTAAACAGGCAGAACCTCTGAAAATCGTTGATTCTGCAGAAGGAATCGTAGATTTTTTCGCCTGAGCCCTCTGCGAAAACAAAATATTGTTTCTAAAATCTGGAGGGCAGGATATCCGGCAGGAATCCATTTTGTGATTTCGCAGATCGTTGCAGGGACTGCGTTGGCAGTATTTGCAAGAACCGCGGCAAACTCAGCTGAGACATATTATAATTACACGATTTTTCTTACCGGCTTAACAGGAATTCTGGCTATGATCCCGGCATTGTATTTTTATCGAAGAGATAAAGTCAGAAGAATTGTCGGCGGTCTGATCCCGGCACAGAAAAAAGTACCGCTTTCCTTACTGGAAATAATTCTTCTGCTTCTGGCAGGAGCCGGACTTGCACAGTATGGAAATTTCCTGATGGCAATTCTTCAGTCATTTATCAACAGCAGTGCCTACCAGGAAAGCATGACCAGAATTACAGAAGGAAAATCACTTCTTATGATGATTTTCTGGATGGGAATTATTGCACCTGCGGCGGAGGAAATGATCTTCCGCTGGTTAATCTATCTGCGTCTGCGTGACTGGCTGAAGATGCCGGTGGCAGCAGTGATTTCCGGGCTGATATTTGGTATCTATCACGGAAATATCGTACAGGGAATTTACGCAAGTATTCTCGGAACTGCATTTGCATGGATACTGGAAATGAGTGGAAATATTTACAGCAGTATGCTGCTCCATATGGGAGCAAACATCTGGTCACTGCTTATCTCAGAATATGCACTGGATTTGTATTCCATGAAATATGGGGTACAGATTCTCATATTGATCTATCTGATTCTGTTGATCAGTGTGGTATATTGCCTTACCCATTTCGAAAAGATGTGCAGTATAAGAAAAAAGAAAAGAATGATATAAAAATAGAGACAAGATAAAGACATCTGCAATTGTGGAATGACAGTACACATGCAGGTGTCTTTGTTATTAGAAAAAAGATTATGTTAAGGCAAAAAGAAAATAATCAGTATACGGAAATTTAGATGTACTGGAAAGAGTAAAACCTAACAGTTTGATTAGGATTCGGAAATAACCTTTTACTGAATTAAACAGAGAATATCTGTTTGACAAATAAGTATTTAGCTATTAAGTACTTGACAGATACAACAGTATTCTGTATTATGAATGTATCAATACAATTAATACACTAAATACACACATAAAATAAAACAACACATCATGAAACACGTAACAGAAAGGAGGAATCACCAGTGATTGTTTTGGATTATCAGGACAGGCGTCCAATCTATGAACAGGTTACAGATAAATTTCAGATCCTAATCCTGAACGGTGTCCTGCCGCCGGGATTGCAGATGCCGTCAGTAAGGCAGCTTGCCACAGAACTGTCCGTCAATCCCAACACGATCCAGCGTGCATATATGGAGCTGGAGAAACTGGGACTGATCTATCCTGTAAAAGGCAGAGGAAATTTCGTAGCAGACAGCTCTCAGGTACAGAAGATAAACAGAGAGAGCTACCGAAAAGAATTCACAGCACTGATACAGAAAGGCAGAAACACAGGATTCAACAGAGAGGAACTGGAGAAAATGCTTGCGGAAATCTTTGAAAAGGAGGACGAATCATGATAGAGATCAGAAACTGCAGTAAAGCTTTCGGAGAGATCCATGCCATTGACCATGTATTAATGGAAATCGGTGAACGCCAGATTTTCGGACTGGTAGGGACCAACGGTGCAGGAAAGAGCACGCTGCTTCGAATGGCTGCCGGAGTGATAAAGCCGGACGAAGGAGAAATCCTGGTGGATCAGGAACCGGTCTATGAGAATGAAAAGATAAAACAGCAGATATTTTACATTTCAGACGGTGGATATTTTCCACAGGGATATACGGCAGCAGATCTGAAAGATTTCTACAGAGAATATTATCCGGACTTTATGACTGACCGTTACAGTAAATTAATGGACCAGTTTCATCTGGATGAGAAACGCAGGATCAGTTCCTACAGCAAGGGAATGAAGAAACAGCTTCTGGTCATTATGGGAATCAGTGCTTGAATGAAAAAGTAAATTCTACATTCTAACACACCTTGATTTTATGCGGGATTAAATTCTATTTTCGGAGATACACAACTTAATTTTTTTAGTATATAATGCTTTTATACGGAATAAACAGCATAGTTTTTTGCATGATAAAAGGACATCTGGAAATAGTGTGCAGGA